>Ga0163151_10000546_pt1 | contig 65722 bp, 64 predicted proteins | sample OliLakLV19MP5IB2_FD_145596 | JGI IMG/M metagenome (GOLD analysis project Ga0163151, IMG submission 145596) | Freshwater microbial mat bacterial communities from Lake Vanda, McMurdo Dry Valleys, Antarctica - Oligotrophic Lake LV.19.MP5.IB-2 | ecosystem: Environmental > Aquatic > Freshwater >... | reverse complement strand
GGCTATACAAGATGGATTAAAGATTTGTATAACTTTATAAGTGAGTTGAAAAAATCTGAATAATGCTATTTTTTATATCTCTTGATAATAGGTTTGGGTTTGGTTAGTAATAAGTTTAACCCAAAATTAGGTTGAGGCGAGATGGTTGGTAGAATTCCCCACCTTACCCAATAATGTTTTATTTTCATATCTTCAAGGCTAATCCGAGGCTTAGGTTTATAGTTCCAATTCTTTGACTCCATGTGTTTTTTACTCGTGTTCCGTCACTTGCAGTTGTTTCAACACCCCTAAATTCAGGATTTGAACCCAAATAGTCCAAGTTTGTCAATAAGTATAATTTTCTTCCTATGTCAAATTTGAAACCTGCACCAAACATATAAGCAAAAGAAGTCGAGCCTGCACTACTTTGTTTAACCCAAACTGTTCCACCTAATCCTGAACCTGTAATATTTATTTCAGGAGAAGTTGCGCTTAAAAAACCAATCATTACCCTTGTGTCAAAGGAAGCTTTCTCAGATATTGGAAATGAGCCAAACCCGCCAAACATTAATCCCCCCATGCCCCAACTACCGCTTTCTACTGACCAATTAATCCCGCTAGATTGATTTGCAATTTCATCAACGATGCTTTGTGCATCAGTTGGATTTGATTGCCCACGTAATAAAGCTGATATTCCAAAATTTCCATTACCTAATTTATAGGCAAATGAAATATCAAATATTGCTCCTGTTTTAGCCCAACCAGCAGCCGCATTGTTTACATTTTTACTTGCTAAATCACCCAATGGAATGCTCGGACCTAATGAAAATCCAATATATCCCTTTTCATCTTGTGCTCGGCTAAATGACGATAATATTGTCATTGCCAATAAACTAAATATTATTTTTTTCATTGTATTCGGCTGCCTTGTTGTCTTTCGTCATATTGGTCAGAACATTTGTTACAAGGTAAATTCATTGCTTTTGTCTTGCAATAGAGTAAGCAATGAGTAAGTAAACGAGTGATAAAAGTCCGACTGAAATAATGTAGTTCTGTTGATTGAATTTCAAAAGTCCTGCGGTGATGTGCAAACCAAAGCCTAACACGAAGAAAATAGTTGAAACAGTTTTTATTAGTGTTGTTGTCCGAGGCTGTTGAAACGAAAGTGAAAGAAACGCAACACTTGTAATGAGTAAAAATATAAATGAACCTACTGTCAGCATTACTTTACTGTCAGACGGTGAATAGCTGTAAAAAGCAAATGCAAGCAGGGCTGAAAGCCCTGCTGCAATTATTGTTGTTACTGGATTTAGTTTCATTGTCGCAAGATTAAATTGTTGGCGGTGGCGGTGGTGGTGGAACAAGTGTAAATAGTGATGCTACTTCTGGAACTTTATCTGCTGTCTCCCAACCGCTCATACCTTCTTTCCAAATGTGATGTGCTTTTGTGAATTGTCCGCCTACTACAAGTCCTTTAAGTTGTTCAAGTGTATGCTGTCCTCCTTGTTGTCCATTTAAGGCAATGTGATAAGTTACAACTGGTGGTGGTGGTGGCTGTTGATTATTTAAGTTGGTCATCATGCCGCCAACTTGGTTACCCATGTTTCTACCTATCATCATGCCTGTCATCATCCCTGTTGGGTTCATTCCTCCGCCACCACCAAGGTTCATTTCACTCATCTTTCCTAAATTCTCTGCGGCTGTCTTCAAAACATCAGCCTGCAAGTCAAGTTGATGAACATTTAGATTTTTCCCTTCTACTTGCAACTCTTGGTCTTTGCGTTGAATACGCAATGTTTCGCTAAGGTTGTCTAAGTTTATTTCAGTTGTTCCTTCTGCGGTTATCAACTCTTGGTCGCCAAAGCGTTTTACAAGTCGTTTATAGTTTTCACTTTCCTTGTCAAACTCCAAAGTAGAAAGGTCAAAGCGTTTAAGATTAACTCCAAAATCATTTTCAAATTCAGTTTTTAAACGTGCTTGAATAATATCGGATAACTCCAAAACTTTTCTTTCAAGTTGTAATGCTGCAAGTTGAAAATCTTTAGGTGCATTTGTGATAAATGCTTTGACATATTTAGTTACAGCATCTTTTATTTGATTGCTGAAACTATCAATATCCACCTCAATCATACGGTTTAGTTTGATAAAACTTTTGTAGTCGGTGATGTTGAAGGTAATTGTTCCTCTTGCCGCAATCGGTGCAGAAAAATCCAAGCTCCTTGGGTCAAATACATCAAAGTATGGGATGCCGAATTTAAGTTGATTGTTGCCTTGTAGATTGATAAAATAAATTTCCGCTTGAAACGGTGAACTTCCACCAAAAGCAGAACCAACAATACCTGTAAGGATTGGAAAGTTTGCTGTCTTAATTGTTTGGTCGTGAGGTCCAACAATAAAATCCATTAAGTTGCCGTCACTCTGCTTGTAAACGAAAACAGCTACTTCGCCTTCTTTCACTCTCAAACTGCTGCCAAAGCGAATTGCATTTTCTTTCTTGGTTGAGTTGGCTGTGCCTGATGGTCGCCACTTCCAAACTAAATACTGTGCTTCATCGCAGCGGATTACATCCATTAAACCGCCTTCATTTTTGTTTCCGAATAGTCCCATGTTATTTGATTTTGTTGTTACTTTTTAATGTTTCCAGTTTGTTGTCCTTTTCTGCTTTCTCGTAGCTGAATTAAGTCGTCTGAATTAACTTCTTCAAAAATTAAATTTATATCAAATAGTCGGATTGCATTAGCAAACCAACTATTGCCTTCAAAACATTTTTTGATTTCCTTGTCAATAAACACAATTCTTTTATCACACTTCATTCCCAAATTCTTTTCAGCGGCAATTAATTTAAAGCAATCGGTAATTACTTTTCTTTTTGAACCTGGGCTTAAATTATCAATGCCTGCATAAACTTCACCAATGATTTTTTTTTGTTCGTTATAAAAATCAAATTCGTATTTGACCCCATTTATGTTGGTTGCTTTGCTGAAAATACAACCCTCTCTTTCCGCAATTATGCCTACTACTTTTTGTTCAATATTCATTTGTTCTTTGGAGTTAGATGGGTGTAAAATAGCTTCTATCATTTTATTCCAAGTTGTTTAGCGTAGAACTCAATTTCATCAAGTGTTTTTTTATCATCCTTCATTGCAAATCTTGCCTTCATAATTATCTGCTCACATTTGCCTTTCCAAGTTCTTGCATACATATTTGGTATTTTGTCTGCATCCGCTTCAAGAACTCCTAAAAACTTTTTAATTTTTGTTTTTGGCATTGCCAAAGATAAAAACTCAATCATATCTTCTTTTGCATTTGGGATTGGAAAAGATGAAATTATCTCTAATTTGTTTTTATCTACATCGGTAACTCCAAATATGCTTTGCAGTTTTCCAAACATACTTGTTGTAGAACCAGTTCTGTTTCCTTCGGCTGCGTTTAGCAGCTCAAACAACTTTTGTATTCCAGAATTGGATTGAATGTTTCTAAAATCGTGTCCGCAAGATTTACACCTCGTTACTAACGGTTCAGCAACATCACCGCAAGAAGGGCACTTTTTTATATTACCGTATTTTTCGGTTTTGGTTGCCGCTGTTGTTGTCGGTTGAGCTTGGTTAGTCTTTTGAAAAAGTTTTGCATCAAGCACCATTTCAAACTCGTCTATGTCAACGCCAAGTGCCTCCGCTTTTTTGAATAACACTTGTTTTTCTTTGTCGGTTAGTTGTCCGTCAGTCAAAGCAAGGTCAATGAGTTTGTCTAATTCTTCAGTCATGTTTGTTTGTTTTAAGTAGTTAAAGTTAAAAAGTTTGTCTGTCCGTTTTTAGCACTGTCGCCCAAAGGTAGCCGATAACTATATTAAACCTATAATAAAATGGGTGTGAACTAACATAGGGTGGATGGCTTGTGGCATTTTTTTTGATGGGTATCTAAATCAAAAATAAGAAAAATATGTAAAATATTACACAATTCTTTTATAACCGAACTACCTATCATTTAACACCAAACCACTCCAATTTCACCTATAAATAACAAAGTCCTTCAGCCTGTTCATCAGTTGAAGTAACATCGATAGACCTTATACAGGTGTATAATTTATCATTGTTTATCGCAGTATCACCTTCTGAAGGCGCATAATTTGATTATATGATGAAGCTTGAAGATGAATACGATGCTGCCGTTTGTTCTTTAACATTGCCAAGTATATTATATGTAAGTTCTGAAAAATTTATTGTATTCAGACATTCACACTTTCAACCTTCTCCCTAACTTTCTTCACCTTTTGTATAGTTGAAGGCGAACACACAACTATCTTCATGATTTCCAAGTGGGTGTAACCAGCATCCAAATATTCCAATATTTTCTTAGTTCTTGGTTTCTTTAAAAACTTTTCAGGTGTGTCTTCTGTGCCTACTAGCCTACCACGGTAAAGATTAGCGGCTTTCCTTATAGCAATTCCTTCCATTTGACGCTCTCTAATCAAACTCTTTTCGTAAGATGCCAAACTTGCAAGAAGATTTAATAAAAGTTCTGAAAATGGGTCGGACTTCCCATTTTCATCAATGTTTCTGATGTGCGGGTTCCTACTTACTACTATTATTCCTTTTTCAGTAAGCTCTCTATACACTGAAAGGATGTCCAAAGTGTTCCTGCCTAATCGGTCAATACAATGCACTTCTAAGTTCTTTAACTTTCCCGTATCAATTAGTTTTTTAATTTGGCTGCCATTGGGTCTTTCAAATAACGAAATTGTACCTGAACATTGGTCGTTTAATACATAATCAAACCCTTTTACTTTTTGCAGTTATCAGTCGGCTTTTTGTTTGCCATCCGAAGAAGACACTCTTGAATAAAATACTTTCATAATTGTTACTGAATAAGGGTAGCCCTATTCCGATGCAAAAATAGTACTACTATTCGGTGACGCCAAAGATTTTCACATTGCCCGTATATTACTGTTTTGGGTATAGGCTAAATTTGATATATTTGAGATTATGAAAAAATTTGCACCTACACTTGAACCTACAATCATTAAGCTTGAACCTAATTGGTTTTTACAAGGCTATTATGTTTACATCGTTAAAATAACTTATAAAGAGGTTAATTACTTTTATATCGGAATGACAGGTGATAGGAAATATACCACGGCAAGGTCACCATTTTTTAGGATGAGTGGACATTTTAATCTAACAAATTCCTCAACTGAAAATCAAGTTATAAAAGGATTGAGAAAAGTTGTCAATTCAGAGGATAATTTTCAAAATGAATTAACCAATATGGATATTTGCTACTACTCGTATAAAATTAATGATTTTAATAGCCAAGACCATCATAATAAAAGAATTCAGGCTGAAAAAATCGAATCATGGCTAATTGACCAATTCAAGAATGAAAAATTAGATATATTCAACATAAAAATTAGTCATAAATACGATATAGAAACAAGTGTAGTCGGAATGCCAATATTCTTAGATTTTAAATCAAGAATTATGGAAAAGTAACATGAGTAAAATTAAGTTTCAAAAGGTTTTAGATTATGAATCAATTTTCGGCGAGTTGCCACCAATCAATAGACTTGAACTACTGAAAGGTATAAATTTGATGTCAATTATAGTTGAATTAGCGCGAATCAATTATAGATTAAAACCTAAGGATAAGGTACATCAAGATATTACATTCAAAAAACAGATAGAACTCATTCAATACTATACAAAAGATTTTAGAAAATATTTTGATTCGCCTCACATCCCTCTTAAATATCTATTCAATAAAAAAGACTATCCCATAATATTTAACAGATATGCGTGTTTACTTGGAATTGAAGAGATTTTGTCAATCCCAAATATTGATTTATTTATTAAACAGGATCCAAATGAAAAAATTGATTATGAAATATTTTTAAAATACTATTTAGCGATTAATACTCAAATTACACAAATTAGGCGTGAGGATGATTTTGAAGCTACTCTCGAAAATCTAAACCCTAAATCGATTCCATTAAATGAATCGATGATATATACAGACCCAATATTTACGGCAATTAGAGGCATAAAGTTTATTAAGTGGATATTGTCAAAGCAAGAGTATTCTGCTCTATTTAAAGAGTATTTTGAATTGACATACAACACAGAACCATTATTTTTGATTTACAAGGTATTTGGGTTGTTAATTTATGATAGTAAGGAGAATATTGATTTTCATTTCATTATTAATTCAGCGGAAAAAGATGTCTTATTATTTAATTCCATCAGCAAAAGAATAAAAATTGAAAATCCTGAAAAATTACTTTCTATAAAGAAAAATCCATTAATTAGATTTGACAATAACAAATTTTTGATTACAGACTTGTCATTTTTGATAGAGAAAATATCCAACCAAATGGCATATGATTTCTGGTATGACTATTTATCGAAACAGGTTGAAGAAAGTGGAAAAACAGCTTTCAGGTATGAAACTTACAGAGGGGATATTGGGCTATTTTATGAAGGGTATATTTCAACAATCATTGAACAATCATTCTCGAATTTCAAGTACTTTAAAGTTGTAAAATTCAATGAATTAAAGTTAAATACTGTTGATGACAAGGAACTGACCGACATTTACATAAGATATTCGAATAAAGTTTTTTTATGTGAGGTAAAATCAGGAATGCTTTCAGATGACGCAAAATTGGGTGGTGATGTAGCTTCCTTGTACAATCAAAATAAAAATAAATTTTTTAGCCGATTTGGTTTAGACCAATTGGTTAATGCAATAAAAGCATTAAAAGAACATGTTATTTCTTTTGACCCAAAATTTCCTATTGGAAAAACTCATAAAATTTATCCTGCCTTATTGGTAGCAGATAAGGTATTCCAAACACCATTCATGGCACAAGTATTTAATACAAAATTCAAATTGATGTGTTATGAAATAACTGATAAAAAAATACAAATTCAGCCACTTACCATAATACATATTACTGATTTCGAAAGAATGCAGGATAGTTTCTCAAAAAACCCTATGGAATTATGGACTTTATTAGAAAATAATTTTAAAGGTCAAGCTATTATTCCACCATTATATCTAACTGTCAACAATAATACGCAAGGAAGAGAATATCCAAATTCAATTATAGACGAATTCATAGAATTAATAAAACTATGTAATCCCGAAGGAGATGATAAATAAGTCAATAATGAAAATCTTCGTAAGCCATGCGATATCAGACAAAGCTATGATTGAATCGTATAAAAAAAATTTTGAACCACATGGAATAACTCTTCTAATCGCAGAGCATTATGTATCACTAGATATGAACATTACCTCCAAAATTGAAAAACTAATTCAATCCTGCGATTTGGCACTATTTCTTTTAACCGAAAGTGGATTTAATTCCAGTTTTGTCCAACAAGAAATTGGATATGTTAAATCATTAAAAAAACCAATATTACAGGTAATACAAATAGGTGTTGAAAAAAAACTAAGTGGCTTCACACACGGATATGATTATGTTCCTTTTGACCCTACTAACCCCGAAGAAAGTGAATTAAAAGTTAAACAGATTTTGATTAAACATTCTAATTCAATTGAAAGAAAACGAGTTAAAACTCTAAAATTAAAGAAACAATTAATTGAAGATAGATTAGCAAAGGAAAAGGAAGAAGCCCAAAAGAAATTAGGATTAGGTATATTGGCAGGTGTATTGATACTTGGATTACTCACGAGTAAATAAGTTAAAATAAATTAAGTTATGGAAATTATATCAAACCAATTCAATCAAAATCATCAAAAAGTTATAAATAGATTGATAAAGCAATCCGATGAAATTATAATTTGCGTGGCTTTTCTCAAACTATCAGGGCTTCATTCAATTCTTGAAAATTTAAAGTTAAAGAAAGGCAAGTGTAACTTCTTTATTGGAACTGATTATTTTCAGACTGAACCAAATGCCATCAGAAAGCTTTTATATCAAGGGCATACTGTATTTAGGGTTCAAAAAGCCAAATCAACATTTCATCCAAAAATTTATTATTTCAGAAAGGGAAATAAAGTATCCATTCTTACGGGTTCAGCAAATATGACATGTGGTGGACTTGAATCTAACTTTGAAATTTCAGTTTTAATTGAAACACTAACAAATTCTGCAATTGACATATCTTTTAAATCTACAATAAATGGTTATAGTAGATACGCAATAGATTTCGATGATGAGATTCTAATAAGTCAGTATGAAAGCGATTTTGATAAATATCAAACAAAGCATAAAAAAGCAGATAAAGAATTTAATACTGAGTTAGCTAATTCCCATAAACTTGATTTCTCAAAGGTTTCAAAATATGTTAAGGAATATAAGTCTGATTTGGGAAGGGCAAGTAATTTTAATTATAGAACTAAGCAATATAAATTGGCGAATAGTTTGATACATCAGATTGCCAAAGAAACCATTACTTCACCCAGAGCGTTTCTTGAATATTATGATAAAATTACTAAACTTTTTTATTCATCAGGCATTACCCGTGGTAAAAAAACTTACGCCAAAAAGTACAAGACAATTCTTTCTATATTTAAGATTGTTCTAAATAACAAAAACATAGAGGCTAAAACACTTTTTGATAAAATTTTGCCGCTTTCCAAATCGGTTAAAGGTTATGGAATCAATTCTCTTACAGAACTTATGAGTGCAGTTAATTCGGAAAAATATTCAGTGGCAAATGGCAGAATAATTAAAAGTTTATCCCAACTTAATTTTCCGAAATTCCCTCCACAAAACAATTTTAATTCAGACACATATGAACGTTTTAATAACTTAATTTTAGCCATAGCTGTTAAATGTAAATTTAAAAGTATTGGGCAGGTCGACCATTTTCTCAGTTGGTATTATGAAAAATACATAACAAAAACTAAGAAATCATGATGAAAACCATTTGTCTTTTCTTAACCCTAATCTTTTGCACTCTCTCCATCTCAGCCCAAACCAAAGTATTCACCATTGAACGCCACGGTTCAAACAAAATCCAATTGATGTTGATTGAAAAAGGTAAAATCTATTAAACTGACCGATGCGGAAGTATCAAAACTCAAATAGCACTGGTTGAAAACCGCAAAATCTATTCAACTGACCGATATGGTTCAAATCGTTCATCCACCATGTTTGTTGAAAATGGCTAGTTTTATAAAGTTGATGAGTATTGTGTATATTCTCATGCATAGTGTACCACCTATTCTCATGCAAAGTGTACCACCCATTCTCATGCAAAGTGTACCACCCATTCTCATGCAAAGTGTACCACCCATTCTCATGCAAAGTGTACCACCTATTCTCATACAAAGTGTACCACCCATTCTCATGCAAAGTGTACCACCCTTTTCTCACCTAAAGTGTACGAATAATCTGATTGTTTTTGTAAGCAAATTTACTATGATTGTTTTACATATATATTTATTTTTGTATTTGTGATTTACGCATCGAGTCTCCCTTTAATTCAATCCTGTTCGAGGAATGAATAATCCGGTCAAGTATTGCATCTGCCAGTGTTTGTTCACCCAATAGCTCATGCCACTTGTTTACAGGCACCTGTGAGGCTATAATGGTTGATGATTTACCATGTCGGTCTTCAATAATTTCCAGCAAAGATATGCATGTATTTGAATCAAATGGGTGCAATCCAAAATCATCAAGAATAAGAACATCCTGTTTTTCTATTCGTGCCATTTCTTTTAAATAGGAGTTATCAGCCTTGGACATTTTCAGAACTGAGAATAGCTTGCTCATATTGAAGTAGCGTACCCTGTAGCCCTTAACACAAGCCTGATGCCCTAAAGCGGAGGCAAGATAACTTTTCCCAACACCTGTTGCACCGGTGATAATAATATTTTCTTTTTTTTCAATAAAAGAACAATCCGCCAATCGAACAAATGTATTTTTGTCCAGATTTCTGTTTTTGCTAAAACTGATTTCTTCTATACTTGCCGGATAACGGAACTTTGCGTTTTTAAAGGCCGTTTTTATTCGCTGGGTTCTTTTATAATCATACTCGGCTTCTATTAAAAAGGCGAGTAGCTCATCGGCAGTTAAATGCTCGTGTTCCCTTGTTTGTAGAGAGGTGGCAAAATAGTTGCTCATTCCCCAGAGTTTTAGCTCTTTCATTTTTTCAAGTGTGCTGTTGTTGTTCATGTTTTTTGTTTTTGTTGGTTTATGATTTTTATTTATTATTGTGAAGGTTTTTATTTTTGTGGAACTCTAACTATTGATAATATCGTTCGCCACGAATATTGTCATGAATAGGGATAACACAGGGGATTTCCAACTGAACAGGCTCCCTATCTAATCCCTTGTCGAGTATTTTTTTTATAATAGAATACTTGTAGTCCCCATAACATAAAGCCCGGCTACAGGCATTGTTAAGCCTTTCTTTTCCGACTTTTTTGGCAAAGCTCAATATGCCCAAACAAGATTTATAGCCTTGCTCAGGATGCGCTTTGGACTCTAAAATTTTTCCGATAAAACGACCTGTTGCTTCTCCAATACCATTTGCCCAGTTAATAAAAAACTCAGGATTCCATTGACTTACAAAATGGTGTGAAGAAGGCATATGTTCTTTCACTGTGGTATATCCTGATGGCTTTCTATCTCTATGATGCACGGCTATGCGCTCATATCCCAGGTAGATTTCTACTTGGGTATTGGTATATGCTACTTTAACCTTTTCACCATTGTATTTATAATGCACGCTGTAATAGTGCTTGTCTTCAGATAAATAAATGTGACTAAATTTTTGTACGGTTAACCATCGGAAGTTTTTTAATTCATATTTTTCAACAGGCAATGCTTTCAACTCCTTGCACTCTATCTGGCTCAGGAGTGTTTCACGACTATGCTCTTTTCCTTGAAAGTTATTGGTATTAAGCACTTCATTCAGTCTTCGTATTTCTGCATTCAACTCTCCCAGGCTAAAAAATGTGGTATTTCTTATCGGGAAAAAGATACGCCTGTAAGCAATTTTTACAGCCCCTTCCACAAGAGCTTTGTCTTTAGGCTTATAGGCTCTTGTAGGCAATATCGTTGTATTGTAATGCAAGGCAAAGCTCTCAAAGGTTTCATTAAGTTGCGGCTCGTACTTACAACTCTTAGTTACAGCTGATTTCAGATTGTCTGTAACAATACCCTGCGGTACACCACCAAAATAATGCAAGGCATTCTCCATTGCCGTGATAAAATCCTCTTTCTTTTGCGAAGCTGTGGCTTCCACATAAATAAAATTGCTAAACCCTAAAATGGCCACAAACACTTCCACAGACTTAATTTCACCTGTAAGTTTATCTACTGTAAACAACTTTTTCCCTGTATAATCGATAAACACTTTATCACCAGCCTTGTACTCAAAATGAGCGCTTACTTCTTGGTTTTGCTTCCAACGTTTATACTCCCTGCAAAAATGACTATAGGTATAACCTTCCGACTGGTCCTGTTTATATTCTGTCCATAGGTTCCATTTGTCAACCCCAACCCGTCCCAACTCCTTTTCCATCACTGGAAAGAACTCTTGCAAACGAAGTAGTCGCTCGGCATCGGTTTTTATAAATTTTGGCTTTTCAAAAAGAGTATTTAAAATATTGTCTTCTTCCATTAACAATAAATCATACTCTAACCCTTGAGCCTCCATCTGGGAAACATACCTGCGAACTGTTTCTCGGTGCAAGCCCAACATTTGTGAGATTTTTCGGTTACTATAACCCTCTTGTTTTAATCGAATAATTTGTCTTAATTTTTCCATACTGATTGGTGTATTTGACATAGCCTTCTGTTTTTTTAGTTTAACAGAAGATAACGCTTCAAAAACAATCAGATTTTTTGATGAAAATGGACGACCCCATTTTGAAAAAAGGTGGGTATCAATTTTGACTTAGGATGGGCATTGATTTTGTCGAAGGATGGGTATCAATTTTGCCGAAGGATGGGTGGTACACTTTGATAAGAATGACTGGTACACTTTGATGAGAATATACAGTATTGGTCAAACAAGACTCTTGTTGCAGAGTATGAGAACGGGTAGGTATATAAATAACTGTGATAGATATGGAAGCAATCGCAAAACAGTTGTAATCGTTGAAAATGGAAAGGTGTACAACTGTGACAAGTATGGTAGTAAACAAATATCTTTTGATTTAATCGCAGGTGGATATTTACAGTCAGAATTGGCTTTTGTGTTGAGTCGGGTGGGGATTTATTAATATTATTTCCGTTGTGATTGCTATTTTTAACAAGTTGGGAATGGCGAATCTAACAACAACATTGTGGCGCAAAATATTCACCACAATGTTGTTTCGGAAGAATTGGACGGTGTTATGGAAGTTGAGATAGAATGTTGGAATATAGTTATAAGTTTAACAGACCATATTTGGATAGTTTTTAATATTAAACACAAGATAAATTAATTCTATTTCAGCAATGATTCAATAAGACCTGATGCGTTAGTATTTAGGAATTCATTCCAATCATTATTTATAAAACCTCTTGACCCTGTTGGGTGATAAATTATTAATAAGGTAAATGAAGTATCCCCTTTTGAAATATCAATTTTATAAGGTTTTATATAAAATTGGTCAGGGTTATAATCCCACCCATTATTTTCATTATGTAATATTCCGCCAAGAATTCCCGTACCATCATACGCCAATTTAATGACCAACTTTGGCTTGATGATTTCTGCCAAGTTTAAGAATGCATTCCATCCCATTTTAAAGTCCTCATCTGATGGCCTATCCAATCTCGAATTCATCGGTCTTTGAGTTAGATTCCAATATGCCACATTTTGCCACATTTTATTCCGTTCATCATAGGTAAGTACTCGGTTGTAAAATACTTTCTCTATTGCATTAAATAACTTTCTAGTAGGAAATTCCTCAGAATTTAAACCTTGGTTTTTCACCATACCTGATGGTGCATCCTTACTAAACACCCATTCATCATCTTCATTGTCTTCATTAAAATAAAAACTATCACCAACTATCAGAACTTTGTTTTGGCTGTAATTTTCACCAATCCAAGGGTTGTAAAAAAGCCCATCAATGGATTGAGGGTCAAATTGCTTGTTTTCCATATATATATTAATTATTTTGGTTTATTTTTCATCTCTCAAAATCCCCGAAACCCTTTCCCTCAATTTCTCAACCTCACGATTCAACTCATTGAGTTCTTCTGCCGTATCATACTTCTGAGCTGCTACAAGCTTCTCTTTCCAATCAAATAGTTCGGTATGAGCTTCGGATAAAGATTTATTAAGCTTTGTGAGGATTTTGGCAGTTGTTTCATTTTTGGGCATGGCTATTTGAATCGAAATGGAAATAAAGTAAATTTTAATTAAAAGCAATAAAAATACACCAAATAAATATACGAATCTAAATTAATGCCAAAATTAGGAAAAAATAATTAGCTACTATTGCATTTAAAACCCACCAAGATTTAGTTTTATTTGAAAACGGAAATCAAATCTAAAAAAGATGATATTTTACTATTTCTTACAGTTGTGATATGTGGCAATGCATCTAATTATTATTATAAAAACAAACGAAATGAGCAATGAAAGAGATGTTCACAATATCACAAGAGGTTTGGCAAAAGTACACCGACATTTAAATTTATGAAAATGTTAGTTGTAAGTAAATTGAAAGAAATCGGTCAGAAAACAGTAAGTAAAAAGAGACACTGCCTCCGCAACATTTAAGAAACCAGCTACGGCTGGTTTTTTGTTTTAAGGCCATTTGTAGATTAGAGTTAAAAAAATGAAAAACCTTATATCCCTTGCAAGGCAAATGCCTTGGTTCAAACCGAAACTCTTTTATGCTTACAGCCCCTGAGGGCTAGCAAATGCAGCGCGGAAAAAGCGAATTTTGGGAGCTAATTGCTAATAGCCAACAGTTAACAGCAAAAATTTCACTACCTTTGCGGGTTCAAAAAGAAAAACAATGGGTAATATAGTTGCGATAGTTGGAAGGCCAAATGTAGGGAAATCTACTCTCTTCAATAGGTTGATGGGTGAATTTAAAGCCATTGTGGACGATTTTAGTGGTGTTACCCGCGATAGGCATTACGGGAAAGCGGAGTGGCAAAACAAGGAATTTGTCTTGATTGACACAGGTGGTTATGTGCATAACAGCACCGATATTTTTGAAATTGCCATTCGCGATCAGGTGAAAATTGCCATTGAAGAGGCTGATGTAATCTTATTTATTGTGGATGTGCAAGTGGGTGTTACCGACTTAGATTCGGCTTTTGCCAATCTTCTAAGGCGCAGCAAAAAGCCCATTTTAGTGGTGGTGAACAAGTGTGATACTTTCCAAAAAGAAGACGATTCGTATGTGTTTTATAGCATGGGCTTCGATAAGTTATTCTGCATTTCTTCGGGCAGTGGCAGCGGAACGGGCGAGTTATTAGACGAAATTGTTTCTTTGATTCCGGAAGAGGACCTTGCCATCACCGAAGATGATGGTCCGGGAATACCGAAACTAGCGGTAGTAGGAAGGCCTAATGTGGGCAAATCTTCTCTGGTAAATGCCTTGCTTGGCGAGGAAAGAAATATTGTAACCGACATTGCTGGCACCACCCGCGATACCATTAACTCGCATTATAATGCGTATGGCAATGAGTTTTTACTGGTGGATACTGCGGGTATTAGGCGCAAGAAAAAAGTAAACGAGGATATTGAGTTTTATTCTGTGATGCGTTCGCTTAGGGCATTAGAAAATTGCGATATAGCCATTTTAGTTTTAGATGCGCAACTGGGCTTGGATCAGCAAGACCTAAACCTAGTTTCGTTGGCCATTAAGAACGGAAAAGGATTGGTAATTTTGGTTAACAAATGGGACCTCATGCCCAAGGAAACCAATACCGCTAGGAACTTTGAAATGGAAATTAAGGAGAAGTTGAAGCCATTTGATGATGTGCCTATTATCTTCACTTCGGCCATTGAAAAACAACGCATACACCGCGCAGTGGAAGTGGCCATGCAGGTTTACCAAAACAGAACCAGGAGAATTACCACTTCTAAACTCAATGAATTTATCGAAAAAATAATTGATGCCTACCCTCCTCCTTCTATAAAAGGCAAGTTTATTACCATTAAATATGCCACCCAATTGCCAGGTAGGAGTCCGAAATTTGTATTCTTCTGTAATTTACCACAATATGTTAGCGACAGCTACAAACGTTACTTAGAGAACAAAATAAGGGAGGAACACGATTTCTCTGGGGTGCCTATTACCATTTATTTTAGAAAAAAATAAAATTTCTCTTGCACAATTAATTAAAGTTCATATGTTTGCACCGATTTTAGAAACAATATAAAACCAAGTAAAATGAAAAAAGTATTATCAATCCTTGCCGCTTCTGCTATGTTGGCTATCGTAGCATGTGGTCCTTCAGCTGAAGAAAAAAAGAAAGCTGACGAAAAAAGAGTTCAAGATTCTATCGAAGCTGCTCAGCGTAACGCTGATTCTCTAGCTGCTTTAGAAGCTTCTATGTTGCCTGCTGACACAACTGTTGTAGTTGAAACTGCTCCTGCTCCAGAAGCTGCTCCTGCTCACTAATTATTAGTGTCGACAGAATCAATTGAAAAAGAGTCTCGAGCAATCGAGACTCTTTTTTTTTCAGTTTTTAACAAAAAATATTTGGCATCCGGAAAATTATACATATTTTCGCAGTCCTAAAAATTAAAGGCAATGGCTCAACCAACATTTAATCCATCTATAAAAAAGCGCAAAAACAAACATGGTTTTCGCGAAAGAATGGCAAGCGCATCAGGCAGAAAAGTAATCAAAGCTCGTAGAGCCCATGGTCGCAAGAAACTAACCGTATCAGACGAGAAGCGTCACAAACATTAGTAACTAAGGTGTAGTGTTAATTTCTTGCTTGGCTCAAAGGCCAAAGCAATAAATTAAAACAATTGCGCTTATTTGACTAATGTCCTTGCAACTATGCTAGCTTTGCAAATTGCTAGGTACGATGCACAATATTGAATCCCGCCTGTGCGGGATTTTTTTGTTTTGAAGCACAATCCCATCCGTGAAAAACACACTAGAAAAATTAGAAAGGCTCCGGGCAAAAAAGGTAATAGACTCGCTATTCGCCAAATCTTGTCGTGCCCAAGTAGCCTATGGGTTCCGCTTTTCCTGGTCGTTTCTGTCTGAACCAAATCCTCAGCATTGCGCCGTGCTATTTATAAGCTCCAAAAAGAAACTCAAATTGGCCGTAGATAGAAACAAAAGAAAACGCCTGCTAAAAGAATTGTACCGTTTAAACAAGTCGCCCTTGTTAGAATTCTTATCTGCTCACCAGCTCTCATTGGCCCTATCGATCAATTATGTGGGCGGCACGCCACTCAATTTTCACGCCCACCAAGTTTCGTTTCAAAAAGCCCTTCAAAAAATAATCATTGAACTTCAAAAGCATTATACAAGCACCCTTCATCCTGCTCATTAAATTGTACCAAGGGTTGATTTCGCCCCTGCTGCCAAATGCATGCAGGTACACACCAACTTGCAGTGAATATAGCATACAAGCCATTCAAAAACATGGTGTACTAAAAGGAATGTGGCTAGGCATGAAACGCATTGGACGCTGCCATCCGTGGGGCGGCCATGGTCACGACCCAGTTCCTTAGCCTCATTTTAACTTTAAGGGCAGCATATTGTTAAAGGAAATTCTCCAATAATACCTACTCGGTTAAAGTAAATTAAATACAGAAGTCAATTTAAGGGCAAGGGATTTCGGTTTGAACCAATTGTTTTTTAAAATTGAGTTAAATCAAAGGCATATTCATACCTGATAATCCCTTTGTTTTTTTGGTTACTCTTCCATGCTTCCTCCAAAAGACTCAACTCAATAAATTTGGTTGGTACTAGTTGATTTAACCTTTGGCGCTACTTTATCCATAAAAGCCAATTCGGTTTCTAAAAATAATTCGGGATTGAATGGCCTATCTTTTTTAGCCCTCAATTGTTCGCCAATATAACCCATCGGAAACTCTGTGGTAAAAATATCTATTTCGTTTTGATTCGCTAAATATTCAAAAATACTTTGAAAATTATGAGGCACTGGTTCCATTTCTATGGCCTTGTACCTAACACCACTTATAGAGAAACAACTTTGCTTGAGCATTAAAAAATCTGCATAAAATAATAACTTGTTTATTTTGGTTTTAAAAGGGTTGGTTTTTTCTGAAAAATAAACCACCATTTCGGTATACTTTTCAAAGTTTGGATTTCTGTAACCAGCGTAAACATAGGCTAGGTGATTACCCAATAAATAAATTGCTGAGGTTCCTTTACCACCTGAATTAATTTAGCATTGGCAGTGCTTAGAGTTCGCCGTTTTGCATATACCCTAGTAAAATCGAATTGTCTTTTGACCTCATTTCACTTATGTGTGGCATTATTTATAATCGGAGAAATTAAACGCAGCAAAGTATTATAAGGGTAAAACAATCAATGAAGTTGCTAAAAACCAACAGCGCTTTGGTTCAGACCGAAAAAAAATTAATAATATGTTAATAGGTTGATGCGTTTTGAAAGGTATCTGTTAAATTCGAACACAATGAAGATGATGTTAAAAAAATTTCGCTGGTATTACTTGCTCATAATTGCAGGGATTGGTTTTTTCTCTTTTAAAGCGGCTGATAACTATTTTGAAATTTCTAAGAATTTGGAGCTTTATGCTTCTGTTTTTAGGGAGATAAATACGTATTATGTGGATGATATTGATGCGGGGAAGCTCAATAAAAAAGCCATTGATGAGATGCTTAAAACGCTGGATCCTTATACCAATTATATTAGTGAGGCCGAGGCAGAAGATTTTAGGTATCAAATGACGGGGCAATATGGTGGCGTGGGTTCGCAAATTGGCACCAAGGACGATTATGTGGTAATTACCGATCCGTATGAGGGTTACCCTGCGCAAAAAGCCGATTTAAGGGCGGGCGATTTAATTATAAATGTGGAAGGAAAAGATGTTAAAGGCAAGAGCACTTCTGATGTAAGCAAATTGCTAAAAGGGCAGCCTGGTACAAGCATAAAATTAATCATAAAACGCGATGGAAAAGAGATTCCTAAGACCGTTACGCGTGAGGAAATTAAGGTGAAAAATGTGCCTTATTACGGCCTTATAAACCCAGAAACGGGGTATATAAAATTAACCGGATTTACACAAGAGGCGGGCAAGGAAGTGAAGGATGCTTTGGTTGATTTAAAGAAGCAACATATTAAGCAACTTATCTTGGATTTGCGTGGCAATCCGGGGGGCTTGTTAAACGAAGCGGTAAACATTGTGAATGTATTTGTACCGCAAGGTCAGATTGTAGTTTTTACCAAAGGAAAGGTAAGCGAGTGGGACAAAACATACCAAACTTATTTGGGGGCAACCGACGACAAAATTCCCATGGTGGTATTGGTGAGCAGGGGTTCGGCATCGGCATCTGAGATTGTTTCTGGCACCATTCAAGATTTAGACCGCGGGGTAGTAATTGGGCAGAGAAGCTTTGGCAAGGGATTGGTTCAGAGCACCCGCCCTTTGAGCTATAACACCCAAATTAAAATTACCACTGCCAAATATTATACGCCAAGTGGCAGGTGCATACAGGCTTTAGATTATAGCCACCGCAACGAAGATGGCAGTGTGGGCTCGGTAACCGATTCGCTCAAGAAGGAATTTAAAACAAAAAATGGGCGCAAAGTTTTTGATGGCGGTGGCATTGATCCAGATATAAAAGTGGAGTTGGTGCCTTACTCGCAATTGGCTCAGAGCTTAATTTTAAAGCAAGTTGTTTTTGATTTTGCCACGCAGTACCGCAATACGCATGAGACTTTGGCTGAACCAAAATCTTTTAAGTTGAGCAACGGCGATTATGAAGCCTTCAAGAAATTTGTGGATGCCAAGGACATTGATTATAGCACGCAAACCGAAAAAGGCTTGGAGGAACTAAAGAAAAAGGCCGAGCAAGAGAAGTATTTTGATGCCATAAAAGAGAGCTATAATACCATGAAAAATCAGTTGAAGCACGATAAATTGGCCGATGTAGATAAGAACAAAGAAGAAATTGTTTCCTTGTTAGAAGAAGAAATTGTGAAGCGTTATTTTTATCAAAAAGGCAGAATTGAGGCTTCGTTTGCGCATGATTTAGAAATAAAAGAATCGCTTAAAGTTCTGGCTGATCCAATTAAATATCAGCAAATTTTGGCGCCTGTTAGCAGTAAAAAATAAGACTCATTGGAAATTTACGATTATGTGATTATTGCTTGTTTGGGTGCCCTAGGCGCCTTTATTTCTGGCTTTCTGGGCGTTGGGGGCGGCATTATTTATATTCCGGTAGTGGAGTATTATTTAAGAAAAATGGGCATGAACGATTCGCTTTTAGTAAAAGGAATTTTGGCCAACTCACTTTTCACCATTTTATTCTCTGGCAGTGTATCGAGTTATAACCAATATAAACACGGTAACTTTCACCCCAAACAAATTATGGAGACTGCTTGGCCAGGCATGCTTAGCGCACTTATAATAACCATGCTTATTAAGAGCGGAACTTGGTATAATAAATCGAGTTTCAATGTGGTTTTTGCTACCATGTTATTTGTGATTGTGTGGCGCATGTTTTCGCACAAAAGTGTGGAGCATATTCAGGAGAAAGAAAATCCCAATTGGCATTATCGATTAACCGGATTTTTTGCCGGCATTGTAACCGCATTTTCTGGCTTGGGAGGCGGCGTGGTAATGACACCCAGCTTTACCGACATCATGAAAATTTCTATTAAAAAAGCCAGCTCCATTTCCAATGGTGTTATACCTTTATTTGCCATTGTTTTGGGCATTTACAACCTAAGCGATATACCCTCGCAATATGTGAGCGAGTGGCAAATTGGCTATGTGGTTTTGCCCATTGTAACGCCTTTAATTCTAAGCACATTTATCTTTGCGCCCATGGGTGTAAAGTTTGCACAAAAAACATCTCACAACGTTATTAGGATAACTTTTGCTAGCTTTGCTAGTCTTGTTTTTATTAAACTTTTATATGAAATACTCACTAAAAATTAGCCTATTCTTATCTCTTTTCGGTTTGATCCAAAGAATGGATTCAAGTGCTCAAAATCTGCCAAAATCTGATGCCGACATTATGCAATCTTTAGAGCATAACTTATCGTACCTGGCCGACGATCACCTAGAGGGCAGGTTAATTGGCAGCAGGGGCGAAAAACTGGCGTATGAGTTTATCATCGAAAATTTTCAATCGTTGAATGTCTTGCCTAAGGGCGAAAACGGGTATTTGCAAACTTTTAAGTTGAGCAAAATTGCCTTTAAAAAGGGTGCTATTTTAATAAGCAATAAAGGGGGCGAGCACAAGATGGATAGAATGAATCCGGATAAGAATTTTCCTTTGCCTATGAGTAAGCCGGGTTCTGTGGAAGAGAAGTGTGTTTGGGTTTCTTATGGTATTCAAGCACCCGAATTGGGCATAGACGACTACAAAAATATCAAAAGCGTAAAGGGCAAAATTGTGGTAATGCGATTGGGTCAGCCCGAATATAACAACCCCCACTCTAAGCTGGCAGCTTATGCTACTTTAGAGGCAAAAATTGACACGGCCATTCACAAAGGTGCTGCTGGGGTAATTGTGGTAAACACGCATGAAGAAATTTTGGAGCCCGACTTTAAGCCCATTGTAAAGGCGCCCTTTAAATCGGTGCCCATTTATTTTTTAGGCAAGCAAAGCGGATTAGATTCGGTGCATTTTGTGAACGCAAAAGCTTCTATTGAAGTAGATACGATGGGCATGAAATTGGAGGGCCATAATGTGATTGGTTTTATTAACAATAAAGCACCGCAAACGGTAGTAATTGGTGCGCATTACGACCACCTTGGATACAATGAATTGGGTGGTTCTACCTACCGCAAAGAGCACAATGAAAAGCCTCAAGTGCATAATGGTGCCGACGATAATGCCAGTGGCACGGCAACCTTAATTGAGTTGGCAGAATTGTTGCAAAAATCGCCTTACCGCAACCACAATTATTTGTTTATTGCTTTTAGTGGCGAGGAAGAAGGCTTGTTGGGTTCGCATTATTTTGTTGACAATCCTACCCTACCGCTTAAGCAAATGGACTACATGATTAATATGGATATGGTGGGCAGGTTAGATACTACGAAGAATATGTTTTCTATAAGTGGCACGGGCACTTCGCCGCGTTGGGATAGCTTGTTGCCTAGCATAAATATTGGTCAAATAAAGGTGAAGTACGACCCAAGTGGAACGGGTGCCAGCGACCATACTAGCTTTTATAATGTGGGGGTGCCGGTATTGCATTTTTTTACTGGCAACCACAGCGATTACCACAAGCCTAGCGACGATTGGGAGTTGATTAATTTTAAGGGCAACCTTGAGGTGATTAAGTATATTTATACTTTGGTGGGGACTTTAGATAAGCAGCCTAAATTGGCTTTTACTAAGACCAAGGAGGTAACCACTGCCAAATCTAATTTTAAAGTTACTTTGGGCATTATGCCCGATTATTTATTTGAGGGCAAGGGCTTAAAAGTGGATGGCACTACTGAGGGTAAACCTGCGGCTATAGCGGGCATTAAGCGTTCGGATGTGATTATTAAATTGGATCAATATACGATTGGTGGCATGGATGATTATATGGAGACTTTGGGGAAATTAGAGAAAGGTTTGGAGACTAAGGTGGTAATTTTGCGTGAGGGGAAGGAGTTGGTTTTGCCTATTAAGTTGTAGTTTTTAATTATGAGTTTTTAATTATGAATTATGAGTTATGAATTATAGTTTTTAATTATGAATTATGAGTTATGAATTATAGTTTTTAATTATGAATTATAGTTTTTAATTATGAGTTATGAGTTATGAGTTATAGTTTTTAATTATGAGTTATGAATTATGAGTTTAGGACTAAGGACTATAAACAAACACTTCCGCCATGGCATGAACGCGGTACTTCCATTTGCCGTCTGGCGTTTCGCAAAGGATATAGGTGCGAAGTTTTCTAATGCGTTTAAGTACTGTTTTATTTCCTTTGAGTAAAAATAAGTCGCCATCTTCTAGCTGCGAAAGGGTGATGACATGTTGTTTGGTATCATCGTATTTGCGCAAAACTTGTAGCAATTTAACATCGGCAGATTGCGAATATTTTGGGTTCTGCATGTGCTTTGCAAGAATGGCTTTAAGGTCGTACGGAAAAATATCCAACTCAAAAAAAGGCCGCATACACAACTTAAATTCGCTTTTCCACTCAGCGCCATGGGCATCGTGGTTGTGGCCATACTTTTGGTGTGTGGTGTGATGTGCCAACTCGTGCACAAAGGTTATTAAGAACTCGAACGGACTTAAATTGTGGTTGATGGAAATGCGTGAGCCTTTTCCAGAATGTGGCCTATAATCTCCATAGCGGCCTTTGCGTTCTACTTCAATGTGGAGGTGAAGTTTGTAAAACATGATAAGTTCTGAACACAAGTGGAGCGAGGTTTCTGGCAGGTATTCTGCAAGCACCTTTTTGAGTTTTTCTTGGTGACTTTTCTGTTGTTCGGTAAGAGATTCAAATAGTTTCAATGCTACGCTTTCCTATCCATCCAAACTTCTGTAAGCACTATGTTTGCGGGGCCTTTTGCCTTTAGCTTTAGTAGGCTACTGGTATCTAATTGATCTACATAACAGCACATACCCGCAACTAATTTTTGGTTCAGACCGAAACCTATTAACTCTATGGAGCCGCTGCTTAGGTATAAGAAAACCAATTGCTCTTGTGGGTAGAATTCTACCTCTGCGGCTTCTTTATTTTCTAAAGACAAATATTGGGTTTGAACCAAGTGATTTCCTTGGGTCATAACGTTATAATCGCTGCCGGTGCCCTTGCATGATATGGCGTTGTTGCCTTTAAAATCAATGACATCGCCGGGTAGGAGCAATTGCTTTCCTTTTTTATTAATGTTTAAAAGCAAGGCACCTTTTAGCAAGACAAAGTTGCGGTTTATACCAGGCAATGGCGTAAAATCTGACGCTGGAATTTGGATGCTGGCAATGCTAATACGCAGGTCGAAATTTCGCTTGGCATAAGTGGCTTTTGGCGGCAAAAGGAGCAGTTGTTTGGTGGTTCCTCCAGCCCATTTGGTGGAAGCGTAATCGGTTTCATGTAAAATAATTAGCTTCATAGGATCTCTTTAGGTTGAACTAATTTTTGCAGGTGCAAGTCTGTAGTGCGGCTATTGAAAAGGTAGGCAAAAAACAGGCTATTCTCACCGCAATTTAATAGGCCTTTAAAGGCTGTATTGCTAAAAACAAGGGCAAGGTAATAGACTGGCTGAACCAAATCTGCAAGGCGTTTTTCCTTGGGTGGATTGACGAGTTGAAAGTTATCATTGGCGGTAATCTGCATAGGCTGCAAGTAAATAAAAACTTTTACAAGAAAAAACCACAATTTAAAAGAATTATCAACGTGTTGGCGGTTGGTAGTATGGCTTGGTGCGGGGGAATTAGAAATAAATACGGGAAAAAGATACGAGAAATAATCCAATTTGGTAATTGGTAACGTGGTTGCCAGTTTTGGGATTCCAAATTTGGTTTAGTATGTTTTGAGCATTAAATACATTTTGAATATCCAAGGCCCATTCTTGTATATAATGCTTATTGTTTTTCTTATGACTAATTTTGACATCGGTTCCAAAATAATCTTGTTGCCTTAATTTATAAGCCTCATTTACTTTATTCACCACACCTCTTTTTGCTTGTGAGGCACTTTCATCCAAGGGTATAAAAAAGTTTTACTTTACTAAAATTTACCTTTAAACAATAGTTCGGCAATTATTTAAGTAGATAAATTACCTATTTCCAAGCATTTTTATTCGCTGATTTACAATACATTAAAGTTTTCAAAAAAAGAGGCACTTTCATCCAAGGGTATAAAAAAGTCTTACTTTACTAAATTTACCTTTAAACAATAGTTCGGCAATTATTTAAGTAGATAAATTACCTATTTCCAAGCACTTTTATTCGCTGATTTACAATACATTAAAGTTTTCAAAAAAAAATGAAAAATATTGTAAAATAAAAGTAATTTGTATTTGCCAAAAAATAAAATTACGGAAAATCTATTGTTTACTTTCTTCTTTCTTGTTGGATTAAATGGCTATTCCGTTGAAAAAAAGAAATTAGAGTTTCTGGAGAAATGCTAAGGTCAAGTCACGAAAATTTCCCAAGCTCCGGTGTTTTTGTTGATTCTTATACTTGTAAGGCAGACCCAGATAAAATTTGTTACACCGTAACAATATACAAACAAGGTTCAGATGGTCATGCACCTTTTATTGTTGAGGAAGAAATTTCTGCAGGAGATTCAATTATGATTTCAACAAATGATGGAAATCAATTCTCAGGATATTTTTCAGGATATTCTTATTCAGTTGACCCCAATGAACCCTTTTTTGACTAGCATCCATTCAATATTTTATACCCACTAAAAAACACTTACAATGAAAAATCTTTTCACACTAATTATCCTATTAGTCGCCCTGCTTTGGACAAGTTAGGCTGAAAAAACTATTCCAGAAAGAACAATGAAAATAATTTGTGCCATGGTTTCTGATAATTTATGTTGTGAAATTACTTTGCCAAAAAAATTGATAGGAGAAATATATGTAACCACAATAGCACCGGGATCAATTGATTCTGGTGAACCAATTGCAATTAAATTACCCAATGGGAACCAATTTTCGGGAAATTTTAAAAAATATTCTAATGAGCCAGTACCTGGGGAACCATTCACCACTAGAGCCCATATCATTACCTACGATTAAATTCTTCAAAATTGAATATTAAAAAGAAATTCACCATAACGGTGCTTATTGGCATTATGTTTTCCCTTTATGCACAAGGGATGACATATACTTTTTTGGATTCGTTAACCCTTGAAAAAGTTAAAATAAATGCAAATACAAATAGTCGAAATCAGCGGTTAATTTTCTTTTTGGATTTTAATGATTGTTTTAATTGCAACTTACTAATCAATCATATCATTCAAAGTAAGGCTATTAAGACTTCAGAAATAAATTTAGTTTTAAATGGTATTCCAAAATTTAAAATAAAGGACTTTGTTAAGGAATACAAAATTAGTTCGCAAATAAACATCATTGAGGAGGAGGATTTAATTGTTGCACTTGGTTTAGAAATTGCCAAAGTAAAAAACAATGGCATATACTCCTTATTGAACGTTTTCCCAAATGGCTACACTAATATTTGGTCCATAAAAGAATTTGGAAATCACGCCAAGATTGCAAACATAATCCAAGAATTCAAGACAGATTCTAGTGAACATATCCTCAATGATAATGGCTATTTCTTCACTGATATTGGGAAGTTGAAAGTGTGATTTTTTCCTTTTAACTCATCCCAATTTACAAGTATTGCAATTTGATAGTAATGCGAATTTAATTGGCAAACTAATGTTGAATGATACCTTAATAGTCAAATCTGCCTTGGTAAATTTCAGTTACAAATATGCTGATACCGCGCTTTCAAAGCCAATTAATTCAATTAAGGGTATTCTAGCAAGCTTTGAGAATGAACTAAAACCTCTTGGTTTTAACTTAATTTCCTTTTCTACTATTGAATCAATTGACAATAAGTTAATTTGCATTCTGTCTGTTAAAATTCCGATTGAAACAGCTAAAAACGAGGTAAATTTAGACAATGCAGTCATATTGTGTATCCTCAATGACAATCTGGATATTTCCAACTTACTGCCAATTGAAATCCCCAAATTAAAAGACTACGCTATTTTAGATAATAACGGGATTTACTTATAACCCAACGGAAATTTGCTCATTTCACTGTTACCTCTAAATAGCAAAAAAAACCCAAACTCGTTAATTGGCGAATGGAAATTAGAAGGAAACCAGTATAATTTCAAAAAAATAGTAGACCTAAACCTATTGGATTCAACTTTTGCGAATGAATACAAATTTTTATATCACAAACAAATTCCCCAAAGCGGTTTTAGCCAAATAGGCAACCATCTAAAAATTTCAAATGCAACTGTTTCCTTTAACCTTGCAAAAGAAAACTTGGAATTTGACAATTGTCCCAAAAATGAAATTAGAATTTACAGAGAATTATTAGGTAAAATTACAACCCTAGGCAAAAACCAGTATATTTATATTGCATACATTTGCGGAAAAATTTTTAGAACAATATATAATGAAGATAATAACATTATTGCCTGCCATGCGGTTAACCTTGATATTCAAACCAAGGGTTTAAAGTTTGTATATTTTAATGGAGGTTTATATTGCGTGAAACCAACTGATGCAGGATACAAAATAAGCTTATTAACCCTTCAATAAAAGTAAAAAATCAACACAATTTTTTACTGAAGACCAAAACTAAAAAGCAAGGGAAAGTGCTGTAATTATTCTATTAATTTCATCAAACCTTCCTAAAGTTTACAAACTTTTCAAATGAATTAACAACTTTTGCAGTTGGTCATTTTAACAATTATTTGTCGAAAAAAAATTAACCAGTGGAAATAATTTGAGGCAGGTTGCACTTGGTTAGAATATTGTAAAATTAACCCCATGGAAAAATTTGCTAAAAGGTTTAAAATAAACCTTGTTTGTGCATTGCAACGCCCAAATTTAATCGACAAACGCATTTGGTTCAAACCGAAAAAAACTGCGATATTGCATAAAAGTCATGTTTAATTTAGACCAAATATTCGAAATTCTGAATTAAATTGCGCGTCATTAAGAATTGAACACCATGGACAAAAACGATATATTAAAAGCCTTGAGCACCGTTGAGGAACCAGATTTAAAGAAGGATTTGGTTTACCTTAAAATGATTCAAGATATTGAGATTAATGGCAATGAGGTAAGCTTTAAGGTGGTTCTAACCACGCCTGCTTGTCCGTTAAAGGATAAAATTGAAAAAGACTGTGTAGATGCCATCCATAATTTGGTGTCTCAGGAGGCCATTGTTAAACTAGAATTTACAGCCAATGTTACGTCTAATAGGAGCGACAAATTAACCTTACCCAATGTAAAAAACATTATTGCGGTAGCCAGTGGTAAAGGCGGCGTGGGCAAATCGAGCGTTGCCAGCAATTTGGCCGTAGCCCTTGCTCAAATGGGCGCTAAGGTGGGTTTATTAGATGCCGATATTCATGGTCCGAGTGTGCCTATGATGTTTGGCGTTATGAACGAGCAACCCATGATGCGCAATGTAGATGGCAAAGAATTGATGGTGCCTATTGAAAAATATGGCGTAAAATTATTGTCGATTGGCTTTCTGATAAAACCAGAGCAAGCTGTTGTTTGGCGCGGACCAATGGTATCGTCGGCATTGAGGCAGTTTGTGAATGATACCGATTGGGGCGAGTTGGATTACTTGATTTTGGACTTGCCTCCTGGCACGGGGGATGTACATTTAACCATGTTGCAAGTGGTGCCTTTAACGGGGGTGGTTATGGTTACTACACCGCAAGCAATTGCCTTGGCAGATGCCTATAAAGCGGCAACTATGTTTGGCATGACCCCAGTAAAAGTGCCAATCTTGGGTATTGTTGAAAACATGGCATACTTTACACCAGCAGAATTACCAGAGAACAAATATTATATTTTTGGAAGTGGTGGCGGCCATAGCATGGCCAAAGAATTGGAAGTTCCATTTCTTGGTGAAGTACCTATTTTGATGAGCGTGCGCGAAGGCGGGGACCAAGGAAAACCAGGCGCGGTGGATGCAGGCTTGGTTCAAACCGTATTTGTACAAATAGCAGAGAAAGTAGCACAGCAAATTGCGTTATTAAACGCTAATCTGGTAGTGGCGCCAAGTGCTTAATAGCTTTTGGCAAAGAATTATCACAGCAAATTGCGCTATTTAACAGCAACCTAGTTGTTATAGCAAGCGTAGCGGACCATACAACCGACAGTGAACGAACATAAAAACATTAATAATTTATAGACAGAAAACGACAAATTGAATTAACTTTAAACCGTAATATTTTTGAGAAATGAACCAATACCCATATGAAAATCTAACGGCTGAGGAGTTTGAAAACCTTGTCATCCGCATTGGGAAGGAGATTTTGGGTATTGGCTGTAAAACCTTTTCAGTTGGCAAAGACGGTGCTAAAGACAGTTGGTTCACAGGTAAAGCAGAATATTTTCCTTCCAAAATTGCACCATGGACAGGAACGTTTAACCTTCAAGCAAAGCACACCAAAGTTCAAAATGCCAGTTGTTCTGACAACGATTTTTCTGTAAATCAATCAAGCGTTTTATCGAAAGAAATTACAAGACTCAAAGAGGTAATAAAAACAACACCTTTTGACAACTACATAATTTTTACAAACAGAAAACTTCCAGGAGGAATTCACCCATCTATTGTAAAAATGCTTCAAGTAGGCTTGGGAATTCAGAATGTTGAGATAATCGGACGAGAGGACATAGATTCTTATCTTACTGACTATCCTAACATAGCTGACCAATTTGGACTTTACAAATTTCAAACTCCACTCCGCTTTTACGAAAAGGAATTAAGAGATGTGATTATTGTTTTTTCAGAACAAAGCAAAACCATTTCAACAGAGGCGAAAAGTTACATTACATCATTCACTGTAATTAACAAAGAGAAGAAAAATGAATTGAATAATTTGAGCAAAGATTACTTTGAGTTTTTGAAAAGCCATTCGCTTCAATACTTCGAGGAAATTGAAAAATTTCTTCGTGACCCGAAGAACGAAACATACATGAAAATGTATTCAAACACGGTAAGTGATTTACAAGGAGCAATAGCAGTTGAACGAAATCGGTTCAACGAATTTGAACATATTCTTGAACACCTTATTGCCTATACTGTTGGAAATAATGAAGACAAACTAAAAGATATAAGAAGAATTGTAAGAGTGTTTTTGCATTTTATGTATTTTAACTGCGACATTGGAAAAACAGCATGATAGCACCTCACAAATATCTTGACCTAAATCTTTCTCTCCTAAATTTAGGAGGAGTGATACTAAATATCATAAAAGAAGAAGGTGCCGTTAAATACGATGAACTGTTGGAGAAAGTAATTTTAGCAAGAGGCAAAAGTGCTAAAGCTGTTTTCGTTCCCACACTTAGCTTTCTTTACATATTAGGAAAAATTGAGTATCAAAAAGATATTGATACAATAGAATTTATCAAATGAAACTTAGTCAGTTATACGCAAATAAAAGTTTTAAAAACATCGTTTTCAACGATGGGCTAAATCTTGTTTTGGCTAAGGTTACCAAGAAACTTGACCTTAACAAGGATTCACACAATCTAGGGAAGACCACCTTAATTGCTGTTATTGACTTTATGCTTTTAAAGGAGGTTAAAGAAGAACACATCTTCAAGAAATATCAAGAAAAATTTTCTGGTTATGTTTTCTTTCTTGAAATATATTTAAATTCTGGAGAATATCTCACAATAAAACGAGCTGTTGATACACCTACAAAAATTTCATTCAAGTTAACCAAAGTTTCAACTAATCTTTTAACTGAAGAAAATTGGGACAAACCTAATATCGGTTTTGATAAAGCAGGCATTGCTCTTAATGATTATTTAGCTTTTGATATTCTGAAACAATGGCAATACAGAAAATCTGTGACTTACTTTTTACGTTCACAAAAAGACTATAATGACGTTTTCCAACTTTCAAAGTTTTCTAAAGGAAAAGACATAGACTGGAAACCTTTCATGTTTGATTTACTTGGCTTTAATGGTAATTTATTAACTGAGAAATATGAAGCTGATAATAATGTATCTGAACAAAAAAGTTTTATAAATAGTTTAAAAAGCAAGTTTGCTGTTGACACAGAGGAAGTAGATAAAATAAAAGGTGCCATTGATTTAAAAGCGTCAGAACAAAAGGAATTACAGGAGCAAATTGATAATTTTAATTTTTATCAACAAGAGAGAAACCTAAATAAAGAACTTGTCGAAGATGTTGAAAGTAAAATTGCAGAATTGAATTCAACTGAATACAATTTGGAGTTTGATTTAGATAAAACAAAACAATCATTCACACAAAATATTTCATTTGATATTGACCAGTTAAAAGGAATCTACGCAGAAACTGAAATATTTTTTCCTGACAACCTTGTAAAAGATTACAAATCACTTGAAGAATTTAACAAGCGTATCACCGAGGAACGTAACAAATATCTTGAAGAAAAAATTGTTACTCTGACAAAGCAATTAAAGGAAATTAGAATTTTATTGCAGAGTTATGACAACAAAAGAAATAAAATTCTTTCAGTTCTCAAGGACAAAGATTCTTTCAAAAAATTCAAATCATATCAGATTGACTTAACAAAAATAGAAGGCGAAATATCAAGGCTTGATGAGAAGTTGAAAAGCATAGACAAGATTGAAGTTTTTAATCAAGAAATAAAAAAACATAACGAAACATTAGAAAGGATTAAAGAAGAAATACAGTTGGCTATTAGAGGCAATGACAATATATATTATTCAGAAATTAAGAGAATGTTTTACAATATTTTCAAATACATCTTTAATACACCTGCTGTAATTTACACGAAACAAAACAAGCAAGGTAATGTTGAGTTCATTGTTGAGGTAACCAAAGAAAATGAAGTTGATATTACTGCGGAAGGGAAAGGGAATACATATCAAAAAATGCTCTGCATTTCTTTTGATTTAGCTATTTTAATTGCTTATCATAGGAAGTCTTTTTATCGTTTCGTATATCATGACGGTGCACTTGAAGGATTGGATAATAGAAAGAAAACAAATTTCATCAATATCGTAAGAAGACATTGTATTGAAAACAATCTACAATATATTTTCACTTCAATTGAACATGACGTACCAAGTGAAATTCTTAATACCTTTACTGATAAAGAAATCTGTTTGACTTTAAATGATAGAGGTGATGAAGGGAAGTTATTTGAATTTAGTTTTTAATCCTTATGGACAAGAACGCCAGCACCTAACAGCACCTACAAAAAATTGGCGATTCAGTGCTCCGCAGACGCATTTGTGGTTAATCAAACATTGGTTCTCCGCATCAACATTTGTGGTAAAAATTGCCACTTCTTGTAGCTGCAAACCGTGGTAGCTAGTGCTTTATATTTCGGTCTGAACCAATATTAAATCCAAGGGGAAATGTGCGTAATGGTTTCCTTGGTATTTTTACACAAAATGAGTTTGAATTTGCGTAATTTCGCCCCTAATGAACCAAGAGATTATAGAGAAAATTGAAATAGCGTTAAATAGCATGCGACCGTTTTTGCAAGCCGATGGTGGAGACGTTGAATTGGTGGAACTCACCGATGATATGGAAGTGAAATTGCGCTTGGTGGGCAATTGCAGCAGTTGCAGCATGAGCAGCATGACCATGAAGGCGGGCATAGAAAGTGGCATTAAAAATGCGTTGCCTATGATAAATAAAGTTACTGCGGTTTCTTAGCTTTCTTATTTAGCCAATTATTTAATTTGTAGCTTAGCCAGGCAGAACCACTGCCAATAATGGCGCCAGTAAATACATCGCTTGGGTAATGTGCGCCCAAAGCCAACCTAGAATAGGCCACAGAGCCTGCCCACAAATAGGCAGGTGCCACCACATACCATTTGGGATACATTACGCTCAAGGAAGTAGACAAGGCAAATGCCGATGAGGTATGTCCAGATGGGAATGAAGGACTTGTGCTCTGGGTATTCTCGTCTAATTCTGGGTAAGTAATATAAGGGCGTTCTCTGCCCACGGCGTATTTAAGCGAGGTGGTAAGGGTGGCTGCGGTGAGCACAGTGCCACAAATAAATAAAGTTTTGTAGCGCTGAGCCGAATCCTTGGTATATAGCTGCGCAATAATCATTCCGCCCGATACACTAATGGCAAGAGGCGTAACGCTATACGACAGTGCTTCCCATACAGGATCAATGGCTTTGTTTCGACCCATATTGATGGTACGCAAAAGTTCAATTTCTGCATGCTGCGCTTTTAGGTTCAGACCGAAAAAACTGGAGGCAATTAATAGGAAAAATAGGCTTTGGTTTAAGCGTTTTGCATTTTGGGCTGAACCAAAAAAGTTAGGCATGAAATTGGTAAAGGGTGATGCCGTTTGGTTTAAACAGTCTACTTTGGTGGCACCGAAGTTTGCAAAAAAAGTCGAAATAGTTTGTGGCAAATATTGCATAACGAAAAATTATTGCGCCCAAACTTTAGTGCCTTCAGTGCAATTTGTGCAGATGTCTATTTCCTTGCGCGACTTTAAAATGGCGCTTCTAAATTGGTTGTATGGTGCGCCATGCCAAACTTGCTCAAAGCTTTCTTTGCTTACATCGCCAAAGCGGTGTGTGGCATCTTTATCGAAGCAACAAGGCACAACCAAACCATCCCAAGTGATAACGCTGCCGCGCCACAAGCGCCAACATTGGTTCAGCAATTCATTCTTTATTTCGTAACCTTTTTCTGTTTTTTTATACCTGCTTAATTCTTCGTTATCTGGAATAAGCTCATCGGTATTTTGATAGTCGTATATCTGCGCCGTTTTTATGCCCAGCTCGTCTACGCCAATTTCTTTGGCCAGTTTTTTTAACTCCGGAATTTGGTGTTCGTTGTGTTTAAAAGCAATGAATTGCCAAATGATATGCGGCGTTGATTTTCCCAATTCTTTCTTCCATTTCACCAAGTTTTGAGTGCCTTCAATCACCTTTTCCAAATTGCCACCACGCCTGTATTTTTGGTAGGTTTCTTGAGTAATTCCATCAACCGAAATAATGAGCCTATCGAGTCCAGATTCGATGGTAGCGCGGGCCATTTCATCGGTAAAATAATGTGCGTTACTGGAGGTGGCGGTATAGATATTTTTGGCGGCAGCAATTTTCACAAACTCCAAAAATTGTTTGTTTAAAAAAGGCTCGCCTTGAAAGTACAAAATGAGGTAAACCAAATCTTGGTGCAGCTCTTCAATCATCTTTTTATACAAAGGAATATCGAGCATACCGGTATTGCGCGAAAACTCTCTTAAGCCGCTTGGACATTGCGGACAGCGCAAATTGCAGCTGGTGGTGGGCTCAATTTCCATCACTACGGGCATGCCCCAATGTATGGGCTTGCGCATAGCACGCGACAACAAATAACTGGTATATAATTGTATGGCATTGGCTATTCTCCTACCATTGAGCTTGGAGATAAAGTTAAGGCCATCGGTTAAGTTGCGGTTCATTGCTTGCAAAGTAATGAAAGAAATCTTTAATTTTAAGCCTATAAAGTTGGCTGGCTAATATAAAAAATTCTATAATGTATAATCAAAATCAAAAATATCTTTTAAAGTTACATTTAAGGCCAATGAAATTTTGAGCAAAGAACACACAGTTACATTGTGCTGTCCACGTTCAACTCGACCAATTTGCTCCGCATGATTTTGACACATTATGCCTAAATCTAACTGTGTCATTTTCTGAGATTCTCTCAAAAATTTAATTCTCTTTCCAAGTTTATTTAAAAACAATTTATCTGTAACATTCTGCACGTTTGCAATCAAACAAAGTCATTTTTAAAAAAAGGAACATACATGTTGTTTATTGTTAAGACTATACTTATGCTTGATTTAAAAAGGAGGGAAAAACCAGAAAACAAAAAAAACTTTTGCATGAACTTTAAATGGTTTAATGCAATAAGCAGCCGTATTCGCTAAATCAATTGAAAATACCAGTACTATTATTACTTGGCACAATAAATAAGTTATTAAAATAAAAAGCTAAAAAAACAAATTATGTACAAAAAAATTAAAGTTCTAATATTAGGACTATTTCTATTTACCACCTCAATAGCACAACCACATTTGTGCGACGATCCATGTAATTTAGGACCAAAACAATGAAAAACAATAAGTCTTTGTAAAATTAATCAAATAATTTATTTTAATAATACAGCCATCGATAGTGTTAACTTAATTGAAGAACCTTTTGTATTTGTTACAATTGCATATAGAATAAAAACGTGTCCTGGCCCTATAGAATCAATTGTGATTGAGGACTACGTGTATGTTGACAACCGAGATTATTGGCTCAATTATGCATTTGACCTTTCAATGGTACAACCAACAAGTCAGCCAATTATAAAATCACCGGCACTATTGAATTGCCCATATCCACCAGCTTCAATTCAACAAGCAATTTCAGATGCTATAAATCTACTGATGAATGATCTTGCCATAAATACACAAACACAATATGAAGTGTTTTTTAAAGGCGCTTGTTATTCTCTAGTAAATTTAAGCTTCCCTAATGGTTCATTCTTTATTGGCACACCAGATGATTCTGGTGCTGTTGACACTTTTTACCTATCACCAGGATCTGTAATAGCCCATAGAATTCCTTGTAATGATGCATGTTGCAAAGTGGTTTATGAATGGAAAGCAATTACACTAGAAGATGGCGAAACCATTAGCAAATGGATTCCAATTTCATATGAAGGCGACCATGAATCATGTGCCATTTCGCCTCTTCCAGATTATAATTCATTTCAAAACAAATTAGAAGCTACAATTTTTGATTCTATAAACAATACTTATATAAAAGTTGGAGGTACAATAATTGGTCAGGAACCCTGTGAACTAACTTGTCCTAGATTTACAGCACCTCCACCCAAGGATTTCGGCACAAAAATTAAAACTGATTTAAATGAAAAAGAAACTGTTTTACAATTTTCTGCAAACCCAACCTTAGTAAATGATTTCTTGACAATAAAAAGTAATGAAACCATAAACAGCATTAACCTCTACGATATTAAAGGAAATAGGGTCCAAAAAAAGCTAAAGTTTGAAAACAATGTCCTCTACATAGATGAATTACGGGAAGGGATTTATTTCCTACAAGTAAATTTCCAAAACAACCAGGTGAGAACAATTAAAATCCTGAAAAAATAGAAATATAAAAAGGGAGGAAAATTATCCCTCCCTTTTTATTAAATTTGTTATAAGTCACTCAAAATGAAACGTCAATTATTCCTAATACTTTTCTTTGCATTAACATTTCAATTGCAAGCCCAGTTGGTTAAAAAAGTATGGGTGTATGGAGGAAAGGCTAATCAATTTGAAGGTAGAACCTATGTAGATAAAATTGGAAATATTTTCCACACCCTAACCTTTGATTCAACATTTACAATTGACAGCTCTGGATTCCCAGTTCTTATAAAGCATAATCTTAATGGGATTTATAATAAATTCCCTACTGTTGCTATTATAAAATTTAACGCTTCGGGTATTTATCAATTTCACTTAATTATTAAGGGATGGTTTGTTTATGAGCCATTTCTAAATTTCCTCAATAACAATGAAATTATATTAACCTACAACTTTTATCAAAAAGATACCATAGACCTATATCATTCTAATGGTACTTTGTATAAACGAATTACCCCACAATACCGCAGAAAACCAACTGATACATGGTACCAAAACGCTCATTTAATATGCAAATTATCTCAAACAGGTGTTTTTTTATGGGAAACATTATTTACAAGAACAGAATTGAATGATAACAACACAACAAGTGGGGCAAGTTATTTAAACCACCCTACAAATATTAATAAGAATAATGAAATAACTAGCTTTTTTCCTTATCAAGTTAACGGAAACTTTGATTCAATAATTATTACTAACAAGTATGGAATAAGAGACACAAATATCGTATTCACACCAAATTTATTTATTAAACTAAGCCAAGATGGCCAATTTATAAGTACAATTGAACCTATAAAAAATAAACTAAAGTACAAATGCCATAATGGCCATTATTACCTAGATCAACAAATTCAAACTAAAACAGGTAAATATCAATTATTAACTTTATATACATATTATCAGGATACCTTCAACAGATTAACTCCTATTGAGCCTGGTAAAAATATTTTACTAATAAAATACGATGAAATTGACAGCATTATCTGGGTCAAAAAAGTAGTGCATGAATATCCCGTTCTTTCGAACCATTCACCAATATTGTGCTATGATGAACATAGAGAAGAAATAATTGTAAGTAATTTTTATCAAGCTTTTGTAGGGTGGAGAAAACTATTGATAAACCCAAATTTCCTTAGCTACTATGATGGGAGTCACATGTGTAGATTAAATTTGGATGGTGATATAGTATGGGAAGATTTTTATAGAGATATTAATTTTTATGGCTTATCATACAATAATACAACAAAAAATATTTTCGCTTATGGTCTCTCAAATGGCACAGAAAACAATATTCAAAAATTCTTATTAAATAACCCATTAAGAATCTACCAACCTTTCATTTGCTATTTTGATAGCTCAAATAATGTCAATTCTGCACAACCTATTGTATCAAATCTAAGCACCTTAATTTCTCCAAAAAACAACGTCAATACTAGTATCAGTATTGGCAAATTATCGGCCTATTCTGAAGACAATCAGGGAGGAAATTACCTTTCATGCAGGTTCTATGATAGCCTTAGTATTCCATGCCAAACATACCGTGCCATCGTAGATACAAATTCATTTGGAACACCTACATGCGATGGATTTGTATTATATAGCAAACCAATTATTCCCCTTTATACTCCTACTTGCCTAGGAAAACTTTCTCCTAGCGGCAGGTACTATTGGACAAATACAGGCTACTATTTTGACACCCTTACAAATTTGCAAGGTTGCGATAGTCTTCTCTACTTTTATGTTCATGTTTTAAAATCAAATTCCGTTCTAGATTCTACTGTATGCACGAATATGCGCTCATACAGTGGCAAGTATTTATGGGACAGTAGTGGCACCTATTTTGACACCATACCTAATACTCATAATTGCGATAGTTTGGTTACAGTTCACTTAAAGGTGCTACCTAAATTTTTTCATCTTGATACAATTGTTAAAATTTATTTTAATGCTCCAAGTGGAAAATTTGTGTGGGATAGCAGCGGAATATATATAGATTCACTAGTAAATACTTATGGATGCGATAGCATACTTAAAATTAATTTAAAAGTACTGCAAAGTTATGGCCATATCGACACTACTGTTTGCAAAGAATATTTATCACCAAGTGGAAAATACACCTTTAGAATAAATGGCTTATATCAGGATACAATTCCTAATGCAATTGGATCTGATAGCATATTAAGTATCAACATTCATATTTTACAAAACTTTAGCACAATTGACACTGTATATTGTAGCAGCATCCTAAGCTTAAGTTTAAAACATATTTACTCAAATTCTGGTCTATACACAGACACGCTAACTAATTCTATGAATTGTGATAGCATTGTAAGCATTCAATTTACTCGAACACCCACAAGAGATAGCATTTTTGTAAGTGAATGCGCTCCTTACAAAGGTAAAAGCGGAAAATTGAACCTAGATAAAAGTGGAATTTATTTAGATAGTTTATTCACTCAAAAAGGTTGCGATAGCATCCTTAATATCCATTACACCAATTTAAGTAGTCATACAAACATTTTAATCAATGTATGCGACAGCCTAATCTCCCCGAGCAAGAAATACACTTACAAAGAATCTGGCAATTATATGGATACAATCCAGAATAAGCATAATTGCGACAGTATTATAAATCTTCAACTAAATATCGAACCAATTAAAACATTCATAACAAAATCCAACAACATAACTTGTGATTCTCCATTTGCTCAAATGGATGTAAAAGGAGGTTCATCTTATTTCTGGCAACCCAATACAAACCTTTCCAATCTAACAATTTCAAATCCAATTGCAAATCCAGATAAATCTACTTGGTACTATGTTTTAGTTCAAACAGAAATAGGTTGCAAGGCAAAGGATAGCATAGAAATATTGGTTCAAAAAGACCTACAAGAAAACAAATTAACCAATGTATTTTCACCCAATAATGACGGGATAAATGATTGCTTTGCCATAAGCTCAATTGCAGAGTTTAAAGAGGTGGAAATTTTAATATATAACAGGTGGGGCAACTTGGTTTATTCAAGTATCCAAATAAATTCATGTTGGGATGGAACCAACAAAAACGGAGAGCATGCTGCAACAGGCACCTATTATTATTTGTTGGCGGGAACATCCATTTGTAATGAATTATTAAATCTGCGCGGGACCATAACCTTACTGAGGTAACTTATTTTTAACAATGTCCATTTGCCAATTAGGGTATATGTGTACAAGTTAAATTCTGATGCCAAGGATATTTACACAGGCAAATTGGTTCGAACCGAATAAAAATTCTATACACAAATTAACCTGTGTTTAAGTGACATTTTCCTTTAGGCATAAAATAAAAAAAGCCCATAATCCACCGCAAATTCCCCCTTTAAAAGTGTCTGCTATGGTCTATGGGCCTTGTACTATTGACCTTTCTTCCTAATCAACATTGTCGTGCAGAAACGAGTTATTGGTTTTAATCTCTGGCTTGCCCGTATTATCGTCGAATAAACTTAGGCGACTCACTTGCGTGGCAGAAGAATGCGGAATTTCATCTAAGCGCTTGAGCTTTCTTTTATAGGCTGGCTCCTTTTCCAAATCGCGCAATCCCTGTGGCGAATTTAAGGTTAAATTTAAATCCTTTAAAGTGCGAATGCGCTGAATATGTTTCTCAATTTTCTTTTCTTGGTCTTCCAATGAGGTATCATTCATGGCATCAAAAATGGACGTAGGAGCGTTCAAATCTGGCATCATTGGCAAATCATTTGCAGCCAAATCATTTGCAGCCAAATCACTTTTTGGCAACTCATTTATGGACATATCAACCGACTCTGCTTTGTCGAAAAAATCGGCAGGCAACTCAAAAGACTCATCATTAATCTCCTCCTCAATGCGCAAGTTCAATTCAATTTCATTGGGATTGGGTTCAGGCTTTTTTGGCTCAAATCGTTCCTCCTCCAAACTGTATTTTGTTGGTTCAGGCATAATGGATTTAGGCATTACGGGCTGAACCGATGGCGCCTTTTTCTCCTCCACAGGTGGCACATATTGCGTATTGGTACTCACATTGCCCACAATGATTTTGTTCTCTTTTGGCAATGCATCAAAACCAGTGGCAATTAAGGTAACCGAAATATTTTCGCCCAAAGTTTCATCGTAACTGGTACCAATAATCATCTCTGCGCTAAAGCCACTCTCCTCTTGTATGTAGTTGCTAATTTCTTCAAATTCGCTCATCAAAAGCTCATTCTCATCCGAAGCAGAACTTACATTTAACAAGATATTTTTAGCCCCCAAAATTTTACTTTCATTTAATAAAGGCGAGTTTAAAGCCGCTTTAACCGCTATCAATGCCCTCGATTCTCCACTGGCTTGCGCAGAACCCATTAAGGCCACTCCACTCGATTTCATAACGGTCTTTACGTCTTCAAAATCCACATTTATCTCGCCCGGAAAAGTAATAACCTCGGCAATTCCTTTGGCGGCAGTATTCAATATTTCGTTGGCATGACCAAAGGCGGCACGCATAGGCAAATTGCCATACATGTCCTTAATTTTATCGTTGCTAATGATCAACAAACAATCTACCGAGTTCTTTAATGCCTCAATGCCATCAAAGGCAAAATCTTTCCTGCGCTTGCCTTCAAAAGAGAATGGCGTGGTAACAATACCCACCGTTAAAATGTCCATTTCTCTTGCTGTCTTAGCAATGATGGGTGCTGCCCCCGTGCCCGTGCCACCACCCATGCCAGCAGTAATAAACAACATCTTGGTATTTACACCCAAAGTTTCAATGATGTCTTCTATGGCTTCCATGGCAGAATTCTTGCCCACTTCTGGGTTAGATCCTGCACCCAAACCTGCCGTTAAACTAGCGCCCAATTGAATTTTATTGGGAATAGGACTGTTCTCTAATGCCTGCAAATCTGTGTTGCAAATAATAAAGTCTACACCCTTAATACCCTTGGTATACATATAATTTACCGCATTTCCACCGCCACCACCAACGCCTAACACCTTAATGATAGACGATTTTTCCTTTGGCATATTAAATTTAAATGAGCTTTCCATATTCTTTTCTATTAAACGTAATCAGTTAAATCTTCATCTTCGTATAACCATTTTTTACCTTGCTTAAAAATGCGCGATAAAATATTGGTTTGCTTTACCTCTTCTTTTGCTTTTTTTCTATCCTTTTCGTTGCTAATCGAATTGATTTTTTCTTGCTCTTGCATGCTGTTAAAACCTTTCAAAACCAAGCCAACCCCAGTAGCATAAATTGGACTCTTTATTTCCTCTATGCCACTCTGCCCTAAATGCTCGTTTGCGTAGCCAATGCGGGTATCTAAACTGGTTACAAACTCCACCAATTTATCGAGGTGTTTTAATTGCGAACCACCACCCGTTATCACAATACCTGCATTCAATTTTTTCTCTAATCCTGAGCTTTTAATTTCATACAAAACCGTCTCAAAAATCTCCTCTACCCTAGCCTGAATAACCATGGCAAGGTTCTTTACCGAAACCTCTTTTGGAGGGCGCCCATGGAAACTAGGAATGCACACAATTTCATTCTCTTTATTCTCTTCGGCTAGGGCTGAACCAAATTTTACTTTTAACGCTTCGGCTTGGTTGCGCAGTACATTGCACCCTTCTTCCACATCTTTGGTAATGATGTTGCCACCAAATGGAATTACTGCAGTATGCCTTATAATGCCATTCTTAAAAATAGCCACATCGGTGGTACCGCCACCAATATCTACCAAACAAACACCTGCCTCCAACTCTTCTAAGGTAAGCACCGCATCAGACGAAGACAATGGCTCTAATATTAAATCGGCCACCTCTAATTCTGCTCGCTCTACACTCTTATAAATATTTCTAATGGCATCTACATTTCCGGTGATGATGTGAAAATTAGAACTTAAACGCACACCAGACATGCCAATGGGTTCGTACACATCGCCTATATCATCCACGGTGTATTCTTGTGGCAATACATGAATAATTTCATCGCCAGGTGCCAAAGCCAATTTGTAAGTATCTTTAATTAAACGGGCTACATCTTCCTTGCTAATTTCTTCGTTCTTATCGCCTAGGCTAATGCTATTGCGGTGCTGCAAACTCTTGATGTGCTGACCAGCAATACCAACATGCACGCTGTGAATTTCTAGCTTAATGCCATTTTTCATGAGCGACTGACGGGCCTTTTCTATGGCTTCGTTAATGGCCTTAACCGTCTTCTCAATATTACGCACTTCGCCACGAATTACGCCTAAACTCTCGGCCTTACCCATGCCCAACACCTCTATCTTGCCATGCTCATTGCGCTTGCCTACAATGGCACACACCTTGGTGGTACCAATATCTAGACCTACAATTACTTTTGATTCTGCCGACATTTTTTTTCTTTTTTACTTTTTACAAATTACCTGACCTTCAAACCTCAAATCAATGCTCCTATAATGATTCCAACCAATTCTATTTAAACCCTCTTGGTAAAAAACCAATAACTTTTTAAACTTTGCCTCAAGATTTTCAACGTCGCCAAAAACGATTACCTCACTCCCAATTTTGGGAACTAGGATCAGTTCATTATCGGCTCTTACAAATATCTGGTCTATTAGGGCATCATAGAACGGGTGTTTATCAACATAAGAGGCTATTTTGAACAGTTGCTTTCCTACAAAAGAGTACACTGAATCGCCCTTCTCATATCGCTCAAAAATGTTCCCACTGGCAATGGGCACCTTACACGTATAGTGCTCTGAAAGAGGAATTTTAACCCCAAATTGATCGAGGTAAAACTGCGTACCATCATAGCGAATCACGCGTAAAACCGGTCTTCTTTGCGTGATACTAATATTTATTTCGCCACTTAAATCGGTAAACACTTCGGCCTTTTCAATTAAAAGTTGCTTACCCAAAATGGACTCCATTTTAGCCACATCCACCTCGCCCATGGGCATGCCAATCAACTTTTTATTTTTAGGTAAAACAGGTTTCACTTGTTCCAATACCCGCTGTCTATTATAAAAATGCAAATCAATGGGATAAACAGAAATATTAAGCTTCTTCACCTGCAAATCATTTGCCTGTTTATGAGAGAATGCCAAAGCCACCAACACACACGTAAACACACTTGTCCACCCCAAGATTATAAAAACCTTGCGCAATATGTTAAGCCATTTTTGTTCATCAAATTTCATCTATAACAACGCTTCTTTTAAGGGCTGAACCAAGGCATCGATATCGCCAGCACCCAGTGTTAAAAATAAAATCGGTTTAGTTTCGGCCACATGTTTCACCAAATCTAACTTGCTCAACAGAGCCTTCTTAGGTGCCGTAATTTTAGTCAATAACAAAGCCGAATCAATGCCAGGCAAAGGCAATTCCCTTGCAGGATAAATATCTAATAAACATACCTCATCTGCTTGCGAAAGTGCCGAGGCAAATCCGTCTAAAAAATCCCGGGTACGAGTAAACAAATGAGGCTGAAAAGCAATCACCAAAGGCAAATCTGGATACATGCGCTTAACCGACCCTAAGATGGCATTGAGCTCTTCTGGATGGTGCGCATAATCGTCTATATAAACCCTATTAGGTGTATTTATGATATACTCAAAACGGCGCTTAACCCCTTTAAAAGAAGCCAATGCCAAGCGCAGTTCATCTACTGTTACACCTGCCAATAAACATATTGCCGAAGCAACTACGGCATTCTCTACGTTGTGCATTCCTGGAATTCCCAGCGATAAATTGGCAATGATTGTATGGCCCCAATGCAAATCAAAAATATGTTCAGCCTTGTTTATTTTAATATTATTTGCATACACATCTGCTTGCTCATTTAAGCCATACGTGCGATAATTTACCTGCAACTGATTCGCAATATCCAAGCCATATTTCACAAAAATTGTCCCCGCTTCTTGCAAGCGATTGGCATAGGCTAAAAACGATTCTTGCATCACATCATGATCGCCATAAATATCCAAGTGATCGGCATCGGTAGAGGTAATGGCCGAATAAAAAGGATGCAAGGTTAAAAAGGAACGGTCAAATTCATCGGCCTCTACCACACAATATTGATTGGCAGCAGGCAAGGTATCTGCATGCGGATGCAGCAATAAATTGCTTTGATAATTGCTCGAAATTCCTCCTAAAAAAGCATTGCATTTCTGTGCACTTTGGGTAAGAATATGTGCCACCAAAGAAGAGGTAGTTGTTTTGCCATGTGTACCTGCAATGCCAATTGTTTTATATGCTTTGCTCAATAATCCCAATACTTCAGAACGTTTCAAAATCTGAAATCCTTGCTCTTTTAACCAAGCCCATTCTTGGTGGTTTTTAGGAATGGCAGGGGTAAGTACCACAAGGGTTTCGGCCTTATTTAAAGAAAGCCCTTGTATATAATTTAAATCGTCTTGGTAATGAATGTCCATGTCCTCTTCCACCAATTTAAGTGTAAGCGGCGTTTCGGTTTTATCGTAACCCAAAACACGTATGCCCACATGCGAAAAATACCGCGCAATGGCACTCATTCCTATTCCGCCTATCCCTAAAAAATAGGCCACTTTTATGTCTTTTAAATCCATGTTTATCTTAAAGCTAAAAGTTCGTCCACAATTCTATCTGCGGCATGGGTGATGGCCATTGCATGTATATTTTTACCTAATTTTTGTTGTCTTTTCTCATCGCTTAATATGCTTATAGCGGTTTGAACCAATTGCATTTTTGCATCGATGTCTTTCACCATCACTGCGGCATCTTTTTCTACCAAAGCCATGGCATTTTTAGTTTGGTGGTCTTCACTTACATTGGGCGAGGGAACCAAAATAACTGGCTTAGCTACTATGGCCAACTCGGCAATAGACAATGCCCCAGCCCTCGATATTACTATGTCTGCGGCGGCATACGCCAAATCCATTTCATAGATAAATGGTGATACCTTTAACGAAAAGCTATGGGGCATGTGCGCAACTTTGCTGCTTTCGAATAATTTACCAGTTTGCCAAATGAGGTTAATATTGGCATCGCGCAACAATTCCAAATCTTGTTCTATGCTCTGGTTAATGGTTCTAGCGCCCAAGCTTCCTCCTATCACCAAGACTGTTTTTTTGCTTTGGTTGAGACCGAAAAAATTGATGCCTTCTGCTCTTTTGTTGCCAAAATCTACAATATCTTGCCTAACGGGATTACCTGTTTTAACAATCTTTTGGGCAGGGAAAAAGCGTTCCATATTATCGTAGGCAACGGCAATTTTCTGGACCCTATTTTTCAATATTTTATTGGTGATACCGGCATAAGAATTTTGCTCATGTATCATGCTTGGAATTCCTTTTAGGCTTGAAGCATACATCATGGCGCCACTTGCATAACCGCCAAAACCTATGGCCAAATCTGGCTTAAAGCGGTTTATGATGCCTAAAGATTTCGACACTGCCGATAAAAATTTAACGGGAAATAAAAGGTTTTTTATGCTTAAGCTTCTTTGCAATCCGCTTATCCAAAGTCCTTCAATGGCGTAACCTGCTTTGGGCACTTTCTCCATTTCCATGCGGTCGCTGGCACCAACAAATAAAATTTCTACTTGGTTGTTCAATCGCTTCTGAATGGCCTGTGCCACGGCTATGGCCGGATAAATATGTCCGCCTGTGCCACCACCACTTATAATTACACGAAGTTTAGTTTGTTCTTTCATGAGGCAGCAATTTTATTTTCGGTAACGTGCATTTCTGGATCGTTGGGTTCCGCATCTTCTACATACCTGCTCACACTCATAATTAGGCCAAAGGCAAAGCTGGTAATGATAATGGAGGTGCCACCTTTGCTCACTAAGGGCAAGGTTAAACCGGTATTAGGAACCATGTTTACGGCAATGGCCATGTTAATTAAGGCTTGCATCACCAAGGCAAATGAGAGTCCCACAGCCAGCAATGCCCCAAAAGCTTTTGGACTTTTAAATATAATTCTAAAGGCTCGATACATAAAAATGAGGTATAATGCCATCATCAATAATGCACCCAAAAAACCATATTCTTCTGCAATGATTGCATAGATAAAATCGGAGAATGCTTGTGGTAAAAAATTTCTTTCGGTGCTGCCTCCAGGCCCCAGTCCTGTGAGTCCGCCATTGGCAATAGCAATCTTGGCATGGTCGTTTTGGTAGGTAACATCGGGGTTGTCTGAAGGCTTGTTAAAATTTTCGATTCGGTGTTTCCAGGTAAGTACCCTACCAAATTTTGTTAGGTATTTATCGGGGGTATTGAGTGTAAGCAAAAGTCCAAGGCCTATGAGTAGAATGCTTGGTCCGCCAATATAAAAAATATGTTTAATGCTTACCCTTCCCATAAACATAATAACCATGCAAGTGCTAAATAAAACCAATGCGGTTGATAGGTTTGCAGGAGCAATTAAGAAACAGGTAAAACCCACATGTAAAATGATGGGCAGAAATCCCTTTTTAAAATCTTTGATATTTAATTGGCGAAGGGCTAATTCACGCGCTACGTATAGGATCAGGGCCACCCTTGCTACATCCGAAGATTGAAAGGTGATGCCAATAAGTGGAATCTTAAGCCACCTTTGGGCATCGTTGTAACTAGCGCCCATAAAGATGGTTAAGACAAGTAAAAAGTAAGAAACAAATAAAAATATTTTAGAGAAACGCAGGTAGTATTTATAATGAATGGCATGTGTAACCAACATGATAAAAAAGCCGGTAAGCAAAAATCCAAACTGTTGAATGAGATACACCTCTGCCCTACCGCCTTGCTTTTGTTGGGCAAGGGCGCCAGTGGAGCTATACACGGCCAACAAACCCCAAATGGAGAGTGCGGCAATGATAATCCACATGAGTTTATCGCCTTGTGGCTTTATATTTTTCCAAGTAAACCAGTTCATCTATTTAATTTAAACCAAAGCTGCTAGGTGGTAAGCAAGCAGCCTTGGATTTTTATCTTTAAACCAAAGCTGCTAGGTGGTAAGCAAGCAGCCTTGGTTATTTTATTATAAGGACTTAACGGCAGCTTTAAATTGGCGGCCTCTGTCTTCGTAATTTTTAAACAAGTCGAATGAAGCACATGCTGGAGAAAGCAAAACTGTTTCGCCTGGCTTCGACATTTTAGCAGCAACATGTACGGCTTCTTGCGCACTGCTGGTGTTAATAATCATGTCTACATCGGTAGAAAACGCTTCGTGAATGCGGCTATTGTCTGTACCTAAACAAACCAAAATGCGCACCTTAGATTTTACCAACTCTTTTAACATTTGGTAATCGTTTCCTTTGTCTACACCACCCACTATCCAAATGGTTGGCTTATCCATGCTTTCTAAGGCATACCATGCAGAATTTACATTGGTAGCTTTAGAATCATTGATAAAATCTACACCCCTAATGGTGCTAACATATTCTAAACGGTGCTCTACATTCTGAAAGTCCATTAATCCTTCACGGATTACGTCTTTGCGAATCTCGAGCGCGTTAGCAACCATTGCGGCAGCTAGGGAATTGTAGGCATTGTGCATGCCCTTTAAAGTTAATTCAGCAGTATACATGGTAAATTGATTTGATTGATTTTCACTTAAGTTAATGTGCATTTGTTTGTTGTGGATATAGGCGCCTACATCCACTTTTTTGTGGTGCGAGAAAGGCAAATGCTTGGCTTTTCCCGCAACCAGATCTAAGTTGTTTATGGTCAATTCATCGTCGGCACAGAATAGAAACAAATCGTTTTCACCCTGATTTCTGGTGATGCGAAATTTAGACTTGATATAATTTTCTAACTTGTATTCGTAGCGATCTAAATGATCGGGCGTAATGTTGCACAGTATAGCTATATCGGCTTTAAAGTTGTACATATCATCCAACTGAAAGCTGCTTATCTCCAACACAAAATAATCGTAATTTCCATTGGCCACCAACCTGCACATGCTAATGCCAATATTGCCTGCCACGGCAACGTTTAAGCCAGCCTTTTGCAACAAATGATAGATTAATGAAGTGGTGGTAGTTTTGCCATTGGTGCCAGTAATGCCAATCTTAAAAGCATGGGTGTACCTAGCTGCAAATTCCAATTCATTGATGATAGAAGTTCCTTGCTTGCGCAGTGCTTTTACCAGGTCGTTTTTTTCTGGAATTCCCGGACTCTTAATAACCTCATCGGCATTTAAGATGAGGGCTTCGGTGTGTTGGTTTTCTTCAAAAGCAATTTCGTGCTGAACCAATTCCTCTTTATTCTTTTCGGGGATTGCGCCCTTATCGGATACAAATACCTCAAAGCCTTTTTGCTTGGCTAAAATGGCCGCTCCGGTGCCACTTTCACCACTGCCTAATATGACAATTCTCTTGCTCATGCTTAGCGAACTTTTAAGGTAATGATGGTAACAATAGCCAATAAAATTCCGATGATCCAAAAGCGCGTTACAATTTTAGATTCGTGAAATCCCATCTTTTGATAATGGTGATGCAATGGCGACATTTTAAAGATTCTTCTGCCTTCGCCGTATTTTTTCTTGGTGTATTTAAAGTAAGATACTTGCATCATTACCGATAAATTTTCTACCAAGAAAATGCCACATAAAATGGGAATCAATAATTCTTTGCGCACCATAATGGAGAAGGCTGCAATAATGCCACCCAATGCCAAGCTGCCTGTATCGCCCATAAAAACCTGGGCTGGAAAAGAATTGTACCACAAGAAACCTACGCAGGCCCCAACCAATGCACCCGCAAAAATCACCATCTCTTCTAAGTGCGGGATATACATAATGTTTAAGTACTTCGAGAAAATAATGTTACCACTTATATAGGCAAACAATCCCAATACAAAAGAGATAATGGCCGAGGTACCCGCCGCCAGTCCGTCTATACCATCTGTGATATTGGCCCCGTTAGAAACGGCCGTGATAATAAAGATGACCACCAATAAATAAATGAGGTAATTGTAATCTCTATAACTGCTGCCTAAGAACTTTAACATATTGGCATAATCAAACTCGCTCGACTTAAAAAACGGAATGGTGGTGGTAGTTGCCTTGTGGTCTTTCACCAACATTACTTGTCCGCTTATAACTTGCGGGTTTAAATTGTTTTCCTTGATAAATTCGGCTGTTACCTCCGATGGCTGATAGAACTCTTTGGTCTTAACATGCTCGTTAAAATAAAGTGTGGTGGCCACAATAAAACCCAAACCAACCTGACCTAATATTTTGAATCTACCCGCTAGACCTTCTTTATTTTTCTTAAATACTTTGATATAATCATCTAAGAAACCCACTAAGCCCAACCATACCGTTGATACCATAATTAAGATGATATATACATTGTTGATGCGTGCAAACAACAAGGTTGGAATTAAGATAGCAGCTAGGATAATTAGTCCGCCCATGGTAGGAGTACCTTTCTTCTCCTTCTCTCCCGCCAAGCCTAAGACGCGAATCTCATCACTCACTTGCAATTGACGAAGCTTGTTGATTAAAGTTTTGCCAAAAACCAATGAAATAACGAGGGAAAGAATAATGGCCATGGCAGCCCTAAAAGAGATGTACTGAAACATGCCCGCACCCGGGATGTTATACTGTTCATTTAAAAAATTAAAAAAGTAATATAGCATAGTTGAATACTTTGTTTACGATTGAAATAGGTTAAAAAATTCTTGAAGCATCAACTTATCATCAAAAGGGTGTTTAATCCCTTTTATTTCTTGGTAATTCTCGTGACCCTTGCCAGCAACTAAAATGATATCGCCTTTATTGGCCATGCTCACGGCAGTTTTAATGGCTTCTTTTCTATCGGTAATGCGCAAGGTTTTTTTGAAATGCAAAGGCGGCACGCCCGCTGTCATTTCGTTTAATATTTGTTCTGGATCTTCGTTGCGGGGATTGTCTGAGGTAAGAATCACTTTGTTGCATAAGTTGCAAGCTGTTTCTGCCATGATAGGACGTTTAGCTGCATCTCTATTGCCACCACAACCTATTACCGTAATGAGGGTTTCGTTGCCCGTTCTTACATCATTGATGGTCTTTAATACATTCTCTAAAGCATCTGGTGTATGGGCATAATCTACAATGCCAATGATGCCATTTTCTGACCTCACATAATCGAATCTTCCTTTTACCGAACCTAATAGGCTAAGGTGGGTAATGATCTCTTGTTTCTCTTCTCCCAACAACAAGGCAATACCATATACCAACAACAAATTATAGGCATTAAAATTACCCACTAACCTAAACCAAGCTTCGCTGCCATCTACGTTTAACAACATGCCATTAAAATCACTCTCAATAATCTTGGCTTTAAAGTCGGCCATCTGCTGAATGCCATACGTATAGCGTGTTGCAGCCGTATTTTGCAACATCACCAAACCATTCTTATCGTCTTTGTTGGTTAAGGCAAAAGCATCCTCATTCACCTCATCGAACAATAATTTTTTGGCCTTGATATACGCATCAAACGTTACATGATAATCTAAATGATCGTGGGTAATATTGGTAAAAGCTACGCCAGCAAAATGCAAACCCTTGATGCGGTTTTGGTGAATGGCATGCGAGCTTGCTTCCATAAAACAATGTGTGCAACCTTGGTTCACCATATCCCTCAACAGGGCATTTAAGCGAATGGTATCGGGAGTGGTATGTGTGGCAGCAATAATGCTATCGTTTATTTGGTTTTGTACGGTAGACAATAATCCCACTGAGTAACCCAATGAACGAAATAAGTTAAACAACAAAGTAGCAACGGTGGTCTTGCCATTGGTGCCTGTTACCGCTACCAATTTTAAGGATTTACTTGGGTGCTCATAGAAATTAGCGGCTGCTAATGCCATAAATGCAGTGCTATTAGCCACTAAGATATAGCACACACTTGGGTTCAATTCTGCGGGCAAAACTTCGCATACAATACAAGTACAGCCATTGGCAATTACCTGCTCAATAAACTTATGGCCATCTACCACCGAACCCTTAACTGCAAAGAAAATAAACCCTGCAGCGGCGACTCTTGAATCGAAGCTAAGGCTATGAATCAATTGCTGATTATTACCCACAACTTGTATTGGGTTCAAACCGAAAATAATTTCTGCTATGTATTTATTTACGATCATCCTAATTGTAATTGAATGAGTTGATTTTTCTTAAAAGAAGCACCTGGGCTAAGCGATTGTTTCTTCACTTTTCCCAAACCCTTTAGCTCCACTTTTATGCCCTTGCGTTCTAATAAATACAGTGCATCTTTGGCGCCCATGCCAATTAAATTAGGCATCTTACCTGCTACCACAAGCGTAGGCTCTAATGCGATAGAATGGTCTTGAACGGCTGTTATAACCCAATCTGTTTCCGCCTCGTTGATAGAATCGTTGTGAAAATGAGACGACAGTTTAACCTGATCCAACAAGGTTTTTACCTCCTGTTTATCTGCCATGGCAATCTTTGGCAAATCATCGCTGATGTAAGGCGCAGTAAACTTCAATTCGCGGTGCAAATTCAAGGCACTGGCATATACTTTATCGGCAATTTCTTTGAATACAGGCAATGCAACTTTGGCCGCATAATAATTCTCTTTACGGGGGCGACTAATTAACACAAAGCAAGAATATTTTGGGTTCTCTGCAGGAAAATAACCGGCAAAAGAAGCACGGTAACTCTTGCCACCACCTGCTTGGTATCCCCTTCTGTTATTGGCTACTACGGCAGTTCCGGTTTTGCCAGCATACGAATAAAAATTACTCTTTAAAGAAGAAGCAGTGCCATGTAAAACCACACCTTCCATCATGTTGCGCAATTGTTTGGCAACAGCAGGTTTGCAAACGGCAGAATTGGAAACCACCATGGGAAATTCTTTAATAATTTTGCCAGATTGCTCAATGCGTTTTACCAACAGCGGCCTAACCATAACCCCATTGTTGGCAATGGCATTGTAAACGCTAAGCAATTGTAAAGGCGTAATTTGCAACTCATAACCAATGGCCATATAAGGCAAACTGGTGCACGACCACGACTTGTTAGCCGGACCTTTTACCACCGGTGCACCTACGCCAGATAATTGCAAATTCAATTTTTCTGTTAAGCCTAAGTCCTTGTAGTGTTTAAAAACCTGACTTGGATTTTTAGCATAATTGCTTTGCATCATTTTGGCAAAAGCCACATTAGAAGAATGCTCAAAAGCTTCTTGCAAAGTGATAACACCAGTACCCAAATGAGAATCCTTCATGGTTAAGTTACAGAAGCGAATTTGTCCGCCCTCTGCATCAATTTTGCTATCAGGTTTCATATACCCATCCTCTAACAAAGCCATGGTTGAAACCAATTTAAAAGTAGAACCAGGCTCTACACTTTCGCCTACTGCATAGTTGTATTTTTCTTGGTAAACACCCTCCGAAACGCGGGTTAAATTTGCCAAAGCTTTTATTTCACCCGTAGCCACTTCCATTAAAATGGCGGTGCCATAATCGGCATCATTCTCTATTAAGTTATTAAGCAAAGCTTGCTCAGAAACATCCTGCAAATTGATGTCTAAGGTAGTAACAATATCGCGCCCCTGTTGCGCATCAATCATCAACTCATCATCGATTGGAATGTAGGCCCCACCAGCGATACGCTGCATTACACGCTTGCCACTCATGCCACTTAAGTGCTTGTCAAAATAGCCTTCTAAGCCCACTCTTACAGCACCCTCCTCTTGTTTAAAACCGATGGTTCTCTCGGCCAACATGCCAAAAGGCTTCTCTCTACGGGTTCTTTCCTGAACCAATAAACCACCTTTGTATTTGCCCATTCTAAACAAGGGCATTTGATACAAAGCACGCATTTGCTTATAAGAAATTTTACGCTTAAATAATAAATAGCGGTTACCTTCTTTTCTAATTTTAATAATCGATTGCTTGTAGGCCAAAACAGATTTATCGCCAAATAAATTAGCCAAACAAATGGCCAAAGAATCGATGTTGTTTTGAAACAATTCTTCGTCCTTAAAAGCAGGCGATTTGGCATCGAGACGCACGTCGTAAATGGGCAAAGAAGTAGCCAATAAATTTCCCTTGCTATCAAAAATATTTCCACGAACCGCTTCAATAGAGAACACGTGCGTACTCAGGCTATCGGCCATGCGGCGCCATTTTGCCCCTTCCACAAACTGCACAGTAAACAAAGAGTAAGCCACGGCACCCGCAAATACCAGCATACCCGAAAACACAATTGTGGTTCGAATCAAAATGGATTTACGGGTATTCATGTTATTGCTCACTGTAAGTAATTTTACTTGGTGGGGTTTTTAATTCTTTTATGCCAAATGGTTGCAACTTTTTTGCTACAGCCGATTGTTTGCTTTCGCTCATTAACTCACTTAACTCGCTTATGTATTCACTTCTTAAATCCTTCACTTCCTTTTGAAGCTTGTCTGTTTCGCGAATGATTTTTTCGCTGCGGTGACTGTTATAAATGAAGAGTAAAACCAATACAAAGACATAACTCAAAAAAGGCAACAGATCCTTCACCTGATCGGGATTAATGCGAAAGTCGAAGTCGGCAAAGCGCTTCATCGTTTCGGTGAAATTGCGATTCTCCTGATCAACTACCTTTTTGGCAGCGGTTTCCTCCTCTGTAATGATCTTATTCATTAGCTTGCTATGGGCTTTTGGGCAACTCTTAATTTTGCACTTCTAGATCGTGGATTGCGCTCCAATTCTTCTGGAGAAGCAGTAACAACTTTTCGGGTAATGCCCAATAAAGGCTTGTTTACATTTCCAAAAAAATCCTTTTCCACATCGCCATTAAAGTTTCCACTGGCGATAAAATTTTTAACCAAACGGTCTTCTAAAGAATGGTAACTCATTACCACCAATCGGCCTTCTGGCGCTAAGACATTTGGCACAGCAGAAAGAAAAGACTTTAACACCTCCATCTCTCTGTTTACCTCAATGCGCAAAGCTTGAAACACCTGCGCAAAGAATTTATAATCGCCAAATTTTGGCGTGTGCCTCTTTAAAGCTTCCTTTAAATGAGCCACTTTTTCTATGGGCCTAACCGAACGAAATTGACTGATATCGCTTGCCAATGCACGGGCGTTATGCAACTCGCCATATTGATAAAACATATCGGCAAGCTGTGGTTCGGTATACGTATTTAATATGCCACTTGCATGCAAAGCACCTGCTTGCTCTTTTTGATCGGCTGCATTCATGCGCATATCTAAGTCGGCCTCATCAAAGCGAAAAGAGAACCCCCTGTCTGCCACATCAAATTGATGCGAGGAAACACCCAAATCGGCCAGAATACCATCTACAGGCAACATATCTTGATACGCCAAATGATTTTGCAAAAACTCAAAATTCTGGTCAATAAAAACCAAGCGGTTATCTTGCGGCAAATTTGCCTTGGCATCTTCATCTTGGTCAAAAGCAATTAAGACACCCATTGGACCCAGTGCATTTAAGATAGCACGCGAATGTCCGCCACCACCAAAAGTTACATCTACATACCTGCCATTGGGCTTAATTTGAAGCGCAGCCAAACACTCGGCCAACATTACAGGAGCATGGTATTTATTTTCCATCTTCATCCTCCTTTTTACGCTTGCTCATTACCTCTTCGGCCAAAGCACTAAAATCTGAAGGCTCCTCGCTCAACATTTTGTCGTACTCTTCCTTGTTCCAGATTTCTACCTTATTGCCATAAGCCAATAAAACCAATTCGCCTTTTAGGTTGGCAAACTCTTGCAATTGTTTTGGCACCAATACACGCGAAGCAGCATCCATTTCTAACTTACTGGCACCTCTCAAGAAGTATCTTTTAAAGGTGCGCTCCTTTTGTATGTAGTCGCTCAATTTATCAATCTCGGCCGCAATCAACTTCCATTCATTGCTTGGATACAATACACAACATTTCTCGAAACCACGGTTGATGAAAAACGAATCCTTTGCCGCCTCCGGCAACTGCTTTTTTAAAGCAGAAGGGATCATTAACCTCCCTTTGGCATCCATTTTACATTCGTATTCTCCGTTAAGTTGCGTCATTATTAGTATTGAGCGATTACAGCGTAAAAATAAGAACATTTTTCCACTTTTTACCACTTTCTCCCACTTTTGTGGAAAAATCGCACTTTTACACATTTTGGACAAAACGCGAAACTCGCCTATTGGCTTGGTCTTCAACCCTATTTTTAGGGATAAATGCGACAATTAAAAAAATGGGGATGTGAAGAAGTATGGGTATCAAAATGCGACATCACCCGAAAGTTAACTAATTGATTTTCATTAAAGGCTCCCAAGGAGGTGGTGAGAAGTGGGGGTGTTATTTTGATAAAAATTGTGCTATTTTACACCACCATGCAACAAAGTAAAACACCGCAAATAACAGGGTATATTTTTGCCCTCTTCATTGCCATCATCCCCTTCATAAAATTGGATAGCATAGCAGACCCTACCTTGCTTAGCCGGCAAATCTATCTCTCCATGGTATTGCTCTTTGGCCTTGCTATAATCATTTACCACGGTTTAAGCGAGGCTTCGCAAGCAAAACAAAGCAAGTCATCGCAAGTAAAACAAAGTAATACTTCAGAAGTAAAACAAAGCGAACCTTCACAAGTAAAACAAAGCGAACCTTCACAAGTAACATTAAGCAAGCCTTCGCAAGCAACAAAAAGCGAACCTTCACAAGTAACATTAAGCAAGCCTTCGCAGGCAACAAAAAGCGAACCTTCACAAGTAACATTAAGCAAGCCTTCGCAGGCAACAAAAAGCGAACCTTCACAAGTAACACCATACAACCCATCACAATTTATAATACGCAAGCCATCCTGGGTTATATTAAGCATAAGTCTTATTTGGGTGCTGAGCGCATTGCCTAGCTTCTCGGAGCTTGTATTAGACCACAGCAGAAACTTTAGCGAAACCTGGTATAGTGTGAGCAAAACAGCCTTTTACGTATCGGCCATTTGGATCTGCTATGCCTTGGTTCGAACCGAAATATTAAGCGTAAAACACATAAGCGTAGGCGTGGTGTTAGCAAGCATAATTGCCTTGGTATTATTGGCCTTAGAAATCGTCGAGAAACAAGTTGCGGGCACGCAATTATGGTCTGCAAAAAACCTATACGAATTGCAATCGCCATTTGGACATAAAAACTTGTATGCCTCGTTTCAATTGCTGTGCTTACCCTTCTTTGTCTACCTCTTTTTGCTCACAAAAAAATACTTGCGTTTTATGGTTGCATTTGCTTTTCTAGCAGCCTTTTCTTCTATCGGTCTGATCCAAACAAAGTCGGTGTTATTGGGCCTTTTTCTTTCCACAGCGCTTAGCCTTCCCATTGCCATTTTGCTGCTGTTTAAACCTTACCGCAAGCAAATTTATCTTGTACTTTCTTTAGTTTTTGTGGGTTTAATTGTGGGCGTATTTTATGTTTACCAGCACCCGCAACAATTTACTTTATTGCTGAATAACGACACCATTCGTGAGCGTATTTTTTTGTGGCAAAACACCCTTGAAATGATACAAGAGCATTTTCCTTATGGGGTTGGCGCAGGAGAATGGCAGGTATATTTTCCTAAATATGGTTTGGCAAACTTTTACGACACCAACTATCTTATTAGCGATGGCTATACCACGTTTCAAAGGCCACACAGCGATTTTCTTTGGGTGCTAAGCGAGTTGGGATTGTTTGGATTTTTAGCCTACGTGGGCGTGTTTGCTTATTTTATTTTTTATGGCATAAAGCAATTACATCGAGCCATCGAAACCTCCGAAAAAATTTGGCGCTTGAGCTTTTTGTTGGTGCTTTTTGCCTATATGTTTGTGGCCATGGTAGACTTTCCACTGGAGAGAAATGAGCACCAATTTATATTGGCATTATTGCTTAGCAGCTTAATTGGTTCGGACAGAAAAAACGCTGAAAATGCGGCAGAAAAGAGTGGTATTTGGTGGATACCAGCGCTGTTGTTATTGCCTTCTTTGGCCTTTGCATTGATGCGTTTGCCCAATGAGCAACACAGCAAACAGGTAGTATTGGCGCAAGCCCGCGGCGATTGGCAAAGAATTTTAAAGGAAACAAATAAGATAGATTCGAATGTGTATTCATTGGATAATTTTTCTATTCCCATTGCTTGGTATGAGGGATTGGCGCATTATAGTTTAAATGAGCATGAGGCCGCAAAGCTTTGTTTTGAAAGGGCTTACAGGCTTAATCCGTATCAGGTGCATGTGTTAAATAACATGGCTGGCATGCAAGAACAAGAAGGAAATCATGAATTGGCTTTGAAATATTATGATGAATTATTGGCCATATCTCCCAAGCAACCCGATGCCATTTTAAATAAGAGTGCGGTACTATTTAACCAGAAAAAAAACGTTTTGGCTATGGCATGTTTGTATCAATTTAAATATGATGCCACTAATGAGCAATACCTGCAATTCCTTGATATAATTGGGAAAGCATACCTGCGTGAGGATTTGGATAAGTTGCCTTTGGCTCAGAAAAAAACACCATTGTTGAACATTGAAGATCCTGCATTTGTGCGGCGCTATTTTCAATGGAATAAGGAACAGCGACACGATTTTAAAGACCTAAAGTGGCCTAATTAAGTTATAGAAATTTAAGTAATTATTAAGTAAAACATATTAAAAAGTCGCTTAGCTTTGTATATAATTTATTCTTATGAAAAAAATATTACTCCCTATCAGTTTCGTGTTATTACAAGTTAGTTTATTTGCCCAATCGGCTATATTTGTTAATACCAATACAATTAGGCAAGGTGAGGCATTGCCTGTGAGCATTTCGGGTACGGCCACCAATTTTAGAAGCGGCTCCAATACGGCGGTGTTTTATAGAGGTGGCTCACCTACCGAAGATTTGCGTTTAAGCAATGTGGTGGTGGCAAGCAATACTTTAATGGGTGGCATTATTGAAGCTAAGCCTAATGCATTAGCTAGCTTTAATTACAGTTGTGTTATAAAGAATCCAACGCAGCCCGATGTTACCTTAACCAATTTAATTGTGCTTCAATCTGGCATTGGAAATGGCACTGGAAAATTTTTGGCTTCGGTTATTACCGACACCCTAGAACCAGGTGCTGTGGCGCCAACACAAATTGTGATTAAAGGTTATAATACCAACTTTAAAACAGCAGGAACCAATATATTAAGCATTTTTAAGTCGGGCACCAACACGCCGCTTACGCAGTTTACCTATACCGCAACAGCCTTAAATAATAACACCTTGCGTGTGATGATTAACATAGGAAATGGCGTTTCTAATGGCTTATATTATATTAAAGTAAGCAATGCATTAGATGGCAATTTGGAGCTTTCTAACAGTTTATTTATTGCGAACCGTTATGGCTGGCGTTTGCACAGTGTTAATGGCGATAATGCAGAACGCGGACAAACTTTATCGGTAGCTATTACTGGCATCAAAACAAAATTTAGACAAGGGAGTCACACCGTAGCATTCTTTAAACAAGGCAGTGCAACAAGCAAAATTAATGTAAACAGCTTTTCCCCTGCTACCACAACGTTTATTGGCGATACCATAATGATGGCAAATATTACTGTTGCGCCAAGTGCTACAATAGGAATGTATGGCGTTGTAATTGGCAATGAAAAATATGTAGAATATTTGCAAGATGCCTTTGAGGTTAAAGAAGGTACAATGGCTCAAAAATCCTTTATTATTAGTCCGGCAGCGGCCATACAAGGTCAGGTTTTACAAGTCACCATTACCGGCACCAATACCAATTTTGCACAAGCTTCGAGCACCAATCAGATTGTATTTATGCGCCAAGGTTCTCCAACATTTGCTATAAAAGCGGAAGCATTGCCGAACACAAATTTATTGATGCAAGCTGGATTAATGATTGCCAACAATGCGCCCGTAGGATTTTATGATGTGCAGATTTGGAACAGCATTGATGGACCCATATTTAGGGCCAATGCATTTAAAGTAGAAGAAAATAACGGACCAAAATTATTGACTATTACGCCTAATGTGGGAGACAGGGGTCAGACTTTGCAAGTAAGCATTACCGGACATAAAACTGCGTTTACACAAGGCAGTCAGACCATCGGATTCTTTAAACAAGGGAGTCCAACCAACGATATCTTTGTGAGCAATTATGTGATAGACCACGACAGTTTAATAAGGGCCGATGTAAGCATTGATTTGGCTGCAGATGGCGGATTTTATTCGGTAGGCATGTTTAAAAACAATGATACCACAGGGGCTAGTTTTATGTATTTAAACGAAGCGTTCTTGGTTAATTTGGCCATTGGCATAAAGCAAGAGTTGGCTGCAGAGGAAGTATTGCACGTATACCCAAATCCTGCCAATGAAGTGCTGCACATTGAATCTAAAACGGCGCTCATCCAAAAAGCTGAAATCATGGATCTGCAAGGGCGTTTGGTTCAGACCGAAACACCGGAAATACCAAGCAATAAATTTGATGTTAAGGTAGGCGATTTCATAGCGCCCCAGCAATATTTGATCTTGAAAGTTTATACCAATAAGGGCGTTATATTTCAACGCATTTTGATTCAATAATGCACCTTAGTAAAACAAGATTTGGTTATTAAAGAAACGCTTCCGATCCAGTTAGTTGAGATAGAACCTGGCAATTACCATCCATTTATATTTGCTAAGATTGGCCGACAAAAAGTTAGGCTTTTATTGGACACGGGCGCTTCAAAAACGGCATTTGACCAAGAGCAAATTTTGAAATTTGTTTCAGAGGAAACCTTGCGAAGCTATGAAATACAGTCGGTTGGCTTGGGGTCTAATACGGTACTCACGCAATTGAGTCACCTGCCTAAGATTAAGTTTGGGAGTATTGAATTGCAACAGCAAGAAGTGGCAGTATTAAACCTGAGTCATGTAAACCAGGCTTACGAAATGCTCAATTTAAAGAAGATAGATGGTGTTTTGGGCAGCGATATTTTGTATGCCTTAAAAGCCATAATCAATTACCCTAAAGCGCAGCTTAGTTTAAGTCAAAAGCGGTAATGCTTAGTTTTGTTTAACCAAAAATACCATGCTTATATTAGTTTAATAAATAAGTGGTGAAACTTAGTTTTGTTTAACCAAAAATACCATGCTTATATTAGTTTAACCAAATAAGTGGTGAAACTTAGTTTTGTTTAACCAAAAATACGAGGCCTATATTAGTTTAACAAATAAGTGGTGAAACTTAGTTTTGTTTAACCAAAAATACCATGCTTATATTAGTTTAACAAATAAGTGGCGTAACTTAGTTTTGTTTAACCAAAAATACGAGGCCTATATTAGTTTAACAAATAAGTGGTGAAACTTAGTTTTGTTTAACCAAAAATACGAGGCTTATATTAGTTTAACAAATAAGTGGCGAAACTTAGTTTTGTTTAACCAAAAATACGAGGTATTCTTAGTTTAATACAGAAGTACTGATGCTATCCTCATTTAGAGAAGGCAGAATTTCTTCTGGGGTTTTGCCTAAATTATCCAATGAAATCTTGGCATCTTGCGCCAATTCGCCATTGGGAAATTTCTTCAAAAACTCCTCATAAGCAGCCTTCGCCCTAACCAAATCTTGCAGGTTATTTTCGTAAGTATAAGCCATTAAAAAAGTGGCATCCTCAACATAATTCGATTTTGGATATTTACTGGTAATTTGCAACAACAAATCAACCGCCTCGTTATCTTGCTGAAGCACAATAGACCTTTGAGCCGCCTTAAACATAAACTCGGGCGTTTGCTCATCATCTGGATAAGTGAGGGCAAAATCGACATAAGCTGTTTTAAGCTGCATCATTAACTCATTGCTAAAAGCACTGTCGTTACCCTCCAAATCCTTAATAGCCATCAAAGATTTTTCCTTTGGCGATTGGCAAGCAGCCAGTATGGTAAGGCTCAAGAAAATAGCAATAAATAGACGCATAGCAAGGTGGTTTGTTTTAAGGTTAATTTGAGTTGGCAAATTACAAAAATTCCCGACACATTTCTGCAATAAAAAATTTCTTAAAAATTTCGGTTCAAACCGATGCTGCCTTGAGCGCTTGTTTTAGGTAAAACTGCCCCTATTTAATAACCTTACAAACCTTACGAAGCTTCTTTTGATCTATTAACTTATTCAGTTGTTGCTCCCTATTTTCGAGTCCTTTCATGCTGCCACAATTGCACATTTCTAGCAATGGATCTTTGTCGACAATATGCGCATACAAGTCCTTTAAACTGGGAACTTCCTCTAGCTTGGCATACGCTTCATAGGTATAGTTAAGGAAAGCCACATTTTGCCCAACACCCCGGTTATCTAGCAAGTAACCATCTTTAAGCAAGCTTGGCTTAGCATACTCCTCGCCCACTTTTATATCGCTCGGATGTGGATACGAAATGATTTCACTTTTGTCATCCGACAATAATACAGGCACAAAGTTGCGGTAATCGGCTTTGGTTTTATACACAATTGTTGGCGGACCTGTTACAAAATCGGGTGTAAAAGTGGCCTTGTTTTGTCCCTTACAAGCGGCCACAACCAACAAAAGTATAATTAGCTTTCTCATGGTTGTATAAATACTTTTTTGATTAAGATACCCATGTTGGTTTCAACCTGCAAAATATACATGCCATTGTTTACCAAATCAAAGTTTAATACTCCTTTGGCATCATCAAAAGAGCTTGCTTGCAATGCACCGTTTATATCGAATAAAGAGATGCGTTGAATCTCGCCCTTAAATTGCGTTAAATTGATATTCAATGAATTTTTTGCCGGATTAGGGTACACTGTAATTGCATCTGCCAAAGAAAGATTCTCCAATCCAGTTGCCTTGGTTACTGTAACGGTATACTCCTTGGTGCTGGCATCTTGCGCTGTAACCATATACTTTAACGGATTGGTAAAATCTCTGGCCACGCCCGAAGAAGGATTGATGCTAGCAAAATTTGAAACAGAAATTACAGGCACCAAAGCCATAACATTGGTAAAGGTGCTTACCGTAATATTAACCGTTGCATTGCTGGTATTAATATTGGCCGAACCAATCATTCCGGGTACAATAAATCCGGTTATGTCTTTATCGGAATTGCTAATTGCACTTCGCGTAACGGCAACATCCAAAAGATAAGAACCTGTACTACCCGTAAAATAGGGCGACACCAAGAAATAGACCGTACCACCCCCATTTACCACAATGTTATCGGCTACAATATCGTCAAACGGTTCAGACCAAGTGCTGCCATCTGTTGAATAAGACACCAAGCCATCTATGGTATACGATTGCGAATTGCCGCTGCTATACGAATCGTGAATTCTGCTTGTTATGGTATATTTATATCCAGCAGGTAAGGTAAATTTGTAATAATCATAATCGTTGCCAATGTGAATATTAGAGCCCGTGGTACTTTTAGTGGCCACGCTACCGCTAAAAGCAAGCGGCATATTAAAAGCTGTTGCAACCGTATTATTTGGTTCAAACATATCTGGATTTAAGCTTGGATCAATAAGCTGCACACTAATTGGATTAGAGAAGGTGCCTGTGCCCAAAAACTCCCAATCGCCATTGGTAGGTTTATCCCAAACAAAGAACTGATAAGTGCCCGCCGAATCATTAACGCCACCTGTAATGGTATAAGTTAGTCCGTTGGTAAAATGCGTATTTGTAGGCAGCGAAAGTCCCGATTTAGTAGAAAGCTCCCTTATCCAAGAACCATTCGATTTATGAATGTCGACCGAAATTTCGCCCTCAAAAGTACTAGAACCAAAATTGGCCACATCAAAACTTACGGTAAAACTTTGGTTCCTGGTAATCACAGCAGGCGAAGGCGTAATGGCCGCATATAATTTTAGCGGATTGGTATCATTTCCTTTTACCTCAATAGCCTTAAAGTTTTGGTAACTGCCATTTCCCATTGCCACCCATTGCGATGCACCTGTTGGCTTATAATACATGCCAATGGTATAGTTGCCCGGCGTTAGGGCAGCAATGCCGCTAGTTGTAAACACAAGCGGGTTGGAATAATAACTGTTAAAAGTTAAATTGTATCCCGTTTTAGTTTCAATATAAGCAACAAATTGATTGCTCGTGTTATAAACAGCCGCAGCAAAATCGCCACTAAAATTATTGGCCGAAGTAGTTCCATAATTGGCAAAATTTACCGTAACAGAAAAGCCAGCACCATAAGGAATAGGCGTTGGATTTACCGTAATAGCAGAATACAATCGCAGGTCGTAAACTTGCGGACTACTTGGCGGCTGTATGCCAATCACCACTTCCTGCCCAGTATTAAATCCGCCCGAACCACCACCCGTACCAAGGCTTCCAGGGTTTAATGCATTTACATTAAAGTAACCATCCTCTTGTCCGCCCCAACCCCAATTAAAATGAAAAAAATCGTTGTTATCAAACCCATCCGCCACAAAACAATGTCCGCCACCCGAGCCAAAACCATCATGTAAAATTGGCCTGCTCGCATTGAGTTCAGCCTTAAGCAGCGCAATCCAAGCCGATTGGGTATAGTTAATTCGCTTTATACCAATGAGCGTAGATTTATAGCCAAAATAATTTTTCAAAGCATACTCAGAGCAATGCGTTACCGGACTACCAGACGAAATAACATAAGCACCACTACCGCCATTGGAGGCAATATCATACTGCATGTCTACACTCACCCCACAATGATACATTAAAGTAGCAATGGCAGAATTGCTACCCGAAATAGCGTTAGGCATAGCAGCCCAGTTATAACTTGTACTAGAAAAGTTGGCCGACAAAGTTCCATACTTACTGTGGTTATAAGAATGCGAGCCAGAGCCTGTTGCAGGATAATTCCAGTACTTCATAATTTGCGCCATGGCCGTGGCCACGCAACCCGTAACGGTTCTTTCGCTAGCGCCATTATCATAAGGACACTGTGCGTTATAGTTGGGGCTTTGGTTCCATTTGGTCTGAACCAAGGGACTTACTGTAGCTTTTTTACTGAGCGAAGTATTTGGGGTGGCACTTGCCATTAACAAAGACCAATCCTCCTTAAGCTCCTTCGTTTGCTCAATGTTATTTTGAATAATATACCTAATTTCGGCCTTATAATTATCTAGCCATTTCCGCGTATTGGGACCCATATTTTGAGGATTAAAATCACCCTCATCAGAATACGCCAAAACAGGCGCCGCATTGTCATCGGCCGAAACAATTACATAGCCATTGCCATTAGACACATTAAACACAAAAAAGTAATTGGCAGCCCTAATGGCCGCCACAGAGCTGTTTGCAGCCGACGAAGCCGTATAAGCCAATTCAAGCGAAACAGCAGTTTTAAAAGCAGCACTATTGGTTCTGCTACTTAAAAAATTTTGTCCCACCATTTTGGCGGTTTCTAAACTTACAGGCTTAGCAAAAGCAAAAGCCGAAAAACAAAATAAGGCAAAAAAAGTAAATATTTTTTTCATAGGGTTGATTATTTAACGCACTTAGGCTGTTACGCAAATGCATTGAACAAATATAAGAAAGATGTGGGGGAAATTAAGAAAATATGAAATAAAAATCAGGAAATTAATTGCTTACTAAAGTTTCGGGGCAAATATCTTAACAATTATTTTTGATCATGCTACTGCCAATTTGGGCACTTCGGATTGATAGTTATTTTTTAGGGCATTTAAAAGAGCTAGGATTTTTGCAGATGAATTTTTGAGTGCCATTTGATTCATCATAATTCATTGAAAAGAATATTTCCCTAATTTTATTTTTCTGGTCATCACATTGTGTAGGTGAAGTTTAAATATCAGAAAACCATTCAGAATCGATGTCCTTCACTGTCTCTTTTAATTTCTTTATCTGCTCTTAATTTCATCACTATGTCCTTCATATCTATCTTCAATATAATTTATATCTTTAATTCCTAAATCTGCAACCTTCAATAATTCAAGAACCCTGTTTTTGTATTCCGAATTCCTTATTTTAGAAAAAGTATTGTTCCTATACTCCATTTCATTTAACCCTGAAATAAAATTTAATTCTTGAAACCAAGATAAGACCGTTGAGGCGCTTTCTTCATTAAATTGCGACGCAACAGAAAGGAACAAAGCATTATTTCTAATAAGCCCTTGCTTAACTAATGCTGCTCCCTTTAACATTTTTTTAGGATGAGTTTCAAAATTTTGTTACTCTCTATAAAACAACTCAACTTCCTTATTTTTAGGTTTATGGCAAAGCCAATCCGCAACAATAATATTTTTGTCCACCTCAAAACCATAACGAAATAGCTCCTTTTTAATGGCAAATACTACTTCAAATTCACTAGGTTTGGCTTCACTTTCAACATTTAAACGAAAACCTTCAACCGGAATTTTTTCTCCTTTTTGGGATTCTTTTGATGAGTTTGCCACAAAACGGCGCATAAATTAAAACGCTTCAATAAATTTACTCTTACCACTGGCATTAGCCCCATAAATAACAGCACTTTTTAGCAGCCTTAAGTTAATAATATCATCACCTGAGATATTGTCATCTTCTCTAGTTTCTTTATCATAATTTGATGCCACCAGGCTTAATGAAGCCCTTTCTTTAAATGTTTTAAAATTACGGACAGAGAATTGAATTATCACAATAGAGCTTGTTTTTGCGATATACCTGCAGATATATTGCTTATTATTCATAAATGAAGAATAATATGAACATATATCAAAAAAAATACAACCATAAATTTAACGCATCCCTGAGGATGCTCTGATAAAAAGAAAGGTTACAATGGGGTAAAAATTAAGTCTCAGGGATTGCAGCTAGCAAGCATATTTCCTTAAAACTATGCAAATAGACAACTCGAATTTTATCCAAACCCAATTCGAAAATTTAAACCTACCTCCTCTTTTGAAATACTCGACGATTCCAAATTAATCTCAAGTTTCATCCTATCCAACAACATCAATTGCAAATGATGTTGCACAAAGATGGTATAAAACTGCAGCTCGCCTAGATCATTGTTTAGGCAATAAATTTTATGGCTGAATTAGTTTTGAATTTTAATAGTGTCGACATAAAGCTCCCAAAATATAAAAGTTATATGATTATTAATTGATAAACTCGACTGGGGGGGGGAACAACAAATCCAAAGCATTAGGTTTTATTTTAAAAATTGGACCTTTTTCGACAACGCTTCCTGTTAGTTTTCTTTTAATCAAATGGTCAATCGTAATGATTCCTTGTTCCAATAAAATATCAAACTGTGAGAAAATTGGCTTTTTAGTGTTCTCGACTTTTTTGTATTGAAAATGTTCTTTTCCGGCAATCGTGATAGAATTCGCAGCAATCCAAAAAGTTTCATTGTGCTTTTCAAGCAAACGTTTATGTAAGTTTTTCAAACCCCACACAACAAAGTCACCAATGGCTGATTTATTCGAATTTTCTAACATTTGACTTGGCTTTCCAGCACTTTAATATTTTAAATTATATAGAAACTTGTTTCTTGATAAACTACAAAGGAACCATTTTCAAATGTTCTTACAAAACGAAGCGTTTTGCCATCGCCACTTCTTTCAACACTACAAACAATATTTGAAGCATCTGATATTATAAAAGAATCGCCACTTTTAAGACTGTTAATTTTTAAATCTAAATTGGATATATTTTTTTTAATTAATAAGTGAATAAACTTGACTTGGCGGGAACAATAACGCAAGAGCATTTGGCTTCAATTTGAAGTTACAACCTTTATCAATAACAGAGCCTTTTGCTAGTCTTTTTATAGGGTAATCAAGGGTAATTGCTCCCATATCTATTAACAAACCAAACTGATTTAATAATGGATTTTTTGTGTGTTCGACCGACTTAAACAAAAAATATTCTTTATTGTCTTCTTTCTT
>Ga0163151_10000545_pt1 | contig 65750 bp, 68 predicted proteins | sample OliLakLV19MP5IB2_FD_145596 | JGI IMG/M metagenome (GOLD analysis project Ga0163151, IMG submission 145596) | Freshwater microbial mat bacterial communities from Lake Vanda, McMurdo Dry Valleys, Antarctica - Oligotrophic Lake LV.19.MP5.IB-2 | ecosystem: Environmental > Aquatic > Freshwater >... | reverse complement strand
CGGATTGTCCGGCGCGGCTCTGAGCCTCGTCGCGGGCGGCCGCGAGGGCGGTATTGGCCTCCTGCGCCGCCTTCAGTTCCTGTTCGAGCGAATTGTAGGAAGCGCGAAGCGTCCCAACTTCGGCGCGGGCTTCCGCGAGCGCGGCGTCGCTTTCGGCGGCCTTCGCGACTTTCCCTTGCGCCTTCTCGAGCTGGAAGCGGAACGCCTGCGCTTGGCGCGAAAGATCGTCGCGTTCCTTTTGGGCGGCTTCCGCTTGGGCGCGGACCCCCTTGAGCTCTTCGGCGAGCGCGTCGGCGCGCTCGCGCTCGGCGGCGAGTTCCCCGGCTTCGGAGCGCAGGCGCGCGATCTCCTGGTCCGAAGCGCGTTTGTCGTCGGCGATCGCCGCCAGGCGCGCGTCCTTCTCGGAGGAAGCGGCTTCGAGTTCGGCGACGCGGCCGCGGAGCGTCTCCACGGAGCGGCGGGCTTGTTCGGCGGACCCCGCGGCGTTGCGGGCTTTGCCGAGTTCGGTTTCAAGCGCAGCGTTCCGGGCCTCGAAGGAGGCCGCACGCCGTGCGGTTTCCTCGGTGGCGCGCACGGATTCGGCCAGACGCGCCCCGGAGGCTTTGAGCTTGTCCTCGGCGGCGCGGAGGCGATCGTTCTCGGCTTCGAGCGCCGTCAGTCGTTCCTCGAGCGCCACGCGAGCGGCGGCGGAACCCTTCAGCTTCTCTTCGAGGGCGCGCCGGTCGGCACGGAGCACGGCGGTTTCTTTTTCGATCTGCGACGCACGGTCGGCTGCGGAGCGCGCTTTGGCGCTCTCGGCGCGCAGGTCCGCGAGTTCGCGGTCCGCGGCGGCCTTCGCGTCGGTGAGCGCGCGGAGCTTCTCGTCGCCGGCGGATCCGAGTTTCTTGTTCTCGGCGGTCAATTCCTCGATGCGCGAGGTGAAGAAGGTACGGGCTTCGGCGAATTCCCGTTCGACCGCGTCGAGTTTCTTCGCGCGGGCGGAAAGCTCCTTGTTCTCGGCCGTGAGGTCTGAAAGCCTGCCCTCGAACTTCGCGGGTTCCCGGCGGGCGGCCACGAGATCGGCGGTGAGACTCGTATTTTCCTTTTCGAGGGTCTCGACCCGCACTGCGAGTTCGGACGTCTCGGAATGCGAGGAGGCCGCAATCTTTTCGCGCGCGGTGCGGGCCTGAGCGAGTTCCCGCTCCACAGTCTCAAGTTTTTTTAAGCGCGAGGAAAGCTCCGCCTGAAGCGATTCGATCCGGGAGTTCTGCTCCGTCGATTTTGATTCCGTTCCGGTTTTCGCAGAGCGGAGGCGTTCGATCTCGGCCTGCTGCGCCGCGAGGCGTCCCTGGAGCGCGTGCGATTCGGAGGCGGCTTTCTCGACGCGTTTGAGTTCGTTCTCCGCCGCGCTGAGACGGCGCTGGAGCGAAGCCGCTTCGGCCGATGACGAAGAAACGGAGGAGCGCGCCTTCTTCGCCTCGTCCCCCACTTTCGCCAAGTCGGCGTTGAGAGAGTCGATTTGTTTCCCGAGCGTCCCTACGCGGGCTTCGGCGACGAATACGGCGCGTTCGTTTTCCGCAACTTTGGCCGTCAGATTTTTCTTTTCAATCTCGAGCGCTGCGATGCGTGCGCGGAGCTCTCCGCGGAGCTTGGGGTCCTCCGCCATCGGAACGACCATCGCCGCCGGACGGGACTGCAGGGAATTGTTCTCCGCCTTCAGTTTATCCAGCTGCTTTCGGACGGTCTCAAGCTCGGCGAGCGCCGCTTCCTTCTCGCGCAGGATCACGTTCTTGTCCGCGCGCGTCTCGATGAGCTCCTTTTCGGTCATGTCCGGCTTGCGCTCGGCCTTGAGCGAACGGATCTCGAGTTCGAGCGCCTGCACCTTGCGGGCCGCCTCGTCGCGTTCGCGCGCGAGCGCTGCTACCTTCGCGGAGTCTTCGGCGGGCGCGGCGCCCGGAACGGGAGCGGTGCCTTCCTGAAGCTCCTCGAGACGCTTGTACGCTTCGTCGCGCTCTTTGGTGAGCGTCCGCACGTGGTCCTTCCAGATCTCGATCATCTCGCGGCTGCGGTTGGCTTCCTGGACGAGTTTCTGGTACGCGGGATCGGCGTCCACGGCGACTCCCGAGGCGGCGGCGGCTCCGTGCGCTTCCTCGGCGAGGACGCCGGTGTTTCCGAGCAGGATCGCAAGGGTGAGGACGGAAGCCATACGCTTCATTAGCAATTCTCCTTCGAAGGTGCGGGATGGTTGCGGTACTTGAAGATCAGGAACGCGACGATGCTAAAAAAGAGAACGTTGACGACCCCGAACGCGCGGAACGCGAGATCCTCCGAACGCAGGCACTGCGGCGTCATGAGGACGATGCACGCCCACACGCCGCCGCACCACACGAGGCTGTATTCCTTCGAGCTCTTGCACTTCATGAGCTTGGCGATAAGCGGGATGTTGAAAAGGGGCAGCACCACGCTCGCGAGCGCCCCCACCACGCCGATGAAATCCAACTCGGGAGCGCCGCTCACGCGCGCATCTCCGCCCCGTGCGCGGTTTTGAGGCCGTCGATCACCGCGGTCTGAAGGCGGGTGATCTCGTCGTCGGTGAACGTCCCGTCGGGCTTCCGGTATTCCAGCGCGAACGCGAGACTGCGCTTGTCGTCGGGAACGCCCTTGCCGGTGTACTGATCGAAGAGCTGGATCTCGGCGAGTGTCGGGCCCGCGGCTTCGCGCATCGCGCGCTCGATCTCTCGCACCGGCACGTCTTTTTTGACGAGGAATGCGACGTCGCGTCGCGCCGCCGGAAATTTCGGGACCGGCTTCACGCGGGCGGGGACCGGGGCGGTCGCACGTTCGCCGACGCCGTCCAGGCGGAGCGCCGCGTAATGCACCGGATGCGGAACGTCCCAGCGCCGTAAAAGTTCGTCCGAGACGTCTCCGGCCACGCCGATCACGCGGCTCGAGAGAGAAAGAGCCGCGGCGGTAGAGAAGCGCGCGTCGTCGACAGCTTCCCATGCGGCGTCTCCGGCGCGCAGAAAAGCGAGAGCGTCCTCGAGCGCGGCTTTCGCGTCGAAGAAACTCGCGGGGCTCTTCCGATTCCAAGTCTCGTCGACCATTCCATGGAACGCGACCGAAAGCCAGGTCTCTTCAATGCCCGAGCGCAGACAACGGCCGATTTCAAAAAAGCCGAGCGACGTCGCCTTTCGGCGCACGTTGAAAAGAATAGCGTTTAGCATACCGGGCAAAAGGTCCGGACGGTAGTATTCGAGCTCGAGCGAGAGTGGATTCCTTATGCGGCATGCGCTCGACGGGTCGACGCCCGAATCGGACAAATTTTTCGAGGAGAGCAGGCTGTACGTGAGAATTTCGTTCAGGCCCCGGTGCGCGAGAAACCCTTTGAGCTCCAGGATCGCCGCCGCGTCGCGGTTTTCCGGCGATTCGACCGGATGGCGCGTGACCGGCAGACGGCCGGGAACTTTGTCGAAACCCTCGATACGGAGCACTTCTTCGATCAAGTCCGCTTCCTGCGCGACGTCGCGGCGCGCGGGATTCGTCTTCACCGTGAGCGTACCCGCCGTCTTCGGCTTCGCTTCGAACCCGAGATTGCGCAGAATGGCCGCTGCGCGCGCGAGCGGCACTTTGATACCCAGGAGCCGCTCGATGCGCGCGGCGCGTAGCTCAATCGAGCGGGGCTTGGGGGCCGTCCATTTAACTGCCTCAAGAAGGCCGGAAACGTCCTTGCCGCCGCTCCATTCGGCGATGAGCGCGGCGGCGCGGGCAGACGCGTCCCCCACCACCGAAGGATCCACGCCGCGCTCGAAGCGGTAGCTCGAATCGGTCTGCGTCTTGTACTTGCGCCGCGCGCGGCGCACGGCGATCGGGTCGAAATAGGCGGACTCAAGAAGCACGTTCGTGGTGGAATCCGTGACCTCGGTGTCCTTGCCGCCGATCACGCCGGCGATCGCGATGGCTCTTTCGGCATCGGCGATGACGATCGTTTCGCTGTCCAGCTCGTGGATGACGCCGTCGATCGCGGTGAATTTTTCGCCTTTCCGGGAACGGCGGACGTGAATACGCCCGCCCGAAAGCTTGTCGAAATCGAACGCGTGCATGGGCTGGCCGCACTCAAGCATCGCGTAGTTGGTCGCGTCGACCGCGTTCGAGATCGGACGCACGCCCGCCAGCTCGAGGCGACGGTGGACTTCCTCCGGCGAGACCGCGACGCGGACGCCGCGGATCAGCCGCGCGGTGTAGCGCGGGCAGGCTTTTTTATCCTCGATCGTCACTGAAACGCGCTCGGGGGTCTTAACGACAGACGAACGCACGGAAGGCACACGCGCTTTCTTGCCGGTCAGCGCCGAAAGCTCGCGCGCGACGCCGGCCAGCGAAAGGCAATCGGGGCGGTTCGAAGTGACCTCGAGTTCGAGCACGGCGTCGTCGCCCGAGCCCGAGACACGTTCCACCGAGCTCCCCGAGAGCGTAAGGAGTTCGGCGACGCGTTCGGTCGAAAGCCCGGTCGCGATGAAATCGTTCAGCCAGCGGACGGGAACCTTCATGACGGGAACTGCCTCAGGAAGCGCGTGTCGTTTTCGTAGAACCAGCGGATGTCCTCGACGCCGTACCGAAGCATCGTGAGGCGCTCGATCCCCATACCGAACGCGAAGCCCGTGTATTTTTCGGGATCGATCTTCACCGCGCGCAGCACGTTCGGGTGTACCATGCCGCAGCCGAGCACCTCGAGCCAGCCGCGCGTCGGCGACCAGATATCCACTTCCGCGCTCGGCTCAGTGAACGGAAAAAACGACGGACGCAGGCGCACCTTCGTGCCGGCACCGAAAAATTCGCTCGCGAAGCGGGAGAGAATGCCTTTCAAATCGGCGAAGCTAATACCTTCGTCGATCACGAGCCCTTCGAACTGGTGGAACATGAAGGAGTGGGTCGCGTCGACGGCGTCCGGACGGTACACCTTGCCGGGCGCGACGATCTTGAGCGGCGGGCGCGTCTTTTCCATCACCCGGATCTGAACGGGCGAAGTCTGGCTGCGCAGCACCTTGCCGTTTTCAAGATAGAACGTGTCGAAGCTGTCGCGGGCGGGGTGCTCGAGCGGGATGTTGAGCGCCTCGAAATTATAGTATTCGGTCTCGGCCTCCGGGCCGTCGACGACCGAAAAGCCCAGCTTGCGGAAAATCGAGGTGAGGTCGACGATCGTGCGTGTGAGGGGATGGAGCGAACCGGGGCGGCGCGACGAACCGGGCATCGTCACGTCGAAACGGGCGGCCTTCTTCGCAGCGCCGTCGCCGAGCGAGCTTTCCTTTTCGGAGAAGATCGCCTCGAGCGACTGTTTCACGCGGTTGATCTCCTGCCCCGCCGAGCGCTTTTCATCGACGGACGGGAGCTCCGCGATGCGCGCGGAAAGCCCCGCGAACAGCCCTTTGCGGCCGAGATATTTCGTTTTTAAGTCTTGAATAAGTTTCGAGTCCGAGAGCGCGGCGAGTTCTTCGCGGGCCTGTTCTTCGAGTTGTCGGAGGGATTCTTCAATCATTTAGAATTTCCGGCCGGCGGGCCGGTGCGAGGGCCCGCCGGCTGGAGAGTCACTTTCCTTTGGCCAGGGTCGCCAACTGCGCGAACACCTTGCGGTCGTTGTGCGCGAGCTCCGCGAGGATTTTACGATCCAGACGGACGTTCGCCTTCTTCAGGCCGCCGATGAAACGGCTGTACGTGAGGCCGTTGGCTTCGCAGCCGGCGGAAATACGCGTGATCCAGAGCTTCCGGAACGTGCTCTTTCGGTCGCGGCGATCGCGCGTGGCGAATGCCATCGCGCGCTGGACGGTCTCGCGTGCCGTACGGTACAGCTTGCGGCGGCCTCCGACGAAACCCTTGGCGCGCTTGAGAAACTTCCGGCGGCGTCTGCGGCCGGCCGGTACGGTCTTTGCTTTAGGCATAAGGCAATAACCTCCTCAGCGTCTTTTCCATTCCCTTGGCGACCAGATCCTTGCCGCGCATCTGGCGCTTGCGCTTGGCGGACTTGCCCTGCAGGAGATGCCTCCTGCCCGCGCGACTCTTTTTGTACTTTCCGGACTTCGTCTTCCGGATCCTCTTCTGCACTGACTTGTTCGTCTTCAGCTTGCCGCCCATGTTTCCCTTTCCTTATTTAGGCATGATGATCATCGTGATCATCTTGCCTTCCATAAAAGGCGCTTTTTCGACTTCCCCGAGGTGCGAGATTTCCTGCGCGAGCCGCTCGAGCACCTTGCGGCCCGTCGGAACGTAATTCATCTCGCGACCGCGGAAGACCATCGTGATCTTCGCCTTGTCGCCTTGCTTTAAAAAACGCTCCAGGTTGTGGAGCTTGACCATGTAATCGTGTTCTTCGATAAACGGATGAAACTTGATCTCCTTCAGATGGATGATCTTCTGCTTCTTCCGTGCTTCCTTTTCGCGTTTTTCCTGATCGTACTTGAACTTCGAAAAATCCATGATGCGGCAGACCGGCGGTGACGCCGTGCCGGCCACTTCGACCAAGTCGAGCTCGGCCTCGCGCGCCATCTTCAGAGCTTCCTGCGTCGCCACGACTCCGGCCTGATTGCCGTCGGCGTCGATCAGGCGCACCTGCGGAACGCGGATACCTTCATTGATTCGTGTGCTGTTTTTCGAAGAAATAGGCCTCTCCTCTCGAGATTATCTCGCCCGGTTCCGGGCTTCTTCCGCGGCTTTCCCGACGAACTCCTCTAAGGAAACCTGTCCAAGGTCTCCCTTCGAGCGGGTACGCACCGCGACCATGCGCCCCTCGATCTCCTTTTCACCCACGACGAGCATGTACGGAATTTTTTCGGTCTGCGCCTGGCGGATGCGCGAGCCGAGCGTGTCGCTCGAAGGCTTCACGTCCACGCGGAATCCTGCGGTCTTGAGCCGCGCTGCGACTTCCGCCGCGTAAGCTTCGTGCGCGGCCGCGATCGGGATCACGCTCATCTGCACCGGCGCGAGCCAAAGAGGGAATGCGCCTGCGTACTGCTCGATCAGGATCCCCATGAAGCGCTCGAGCGAGCCGAGCACCGCGCGGTGCACCATGACCGGACGCGACGTGCCGCCCTCGGTGTTCGTGTATTCGAGCCCGAAACGCTCGGGCATGTTGAAATCGAGCTGGATGGTTCCCAGCTGCCAGTCGCGCTTGAGCGCATCCTGCACGATGAAATCGATCTTCGGCCCGTAAAACGCGCCGTCGCCCGGATTCACGACGTAGTCGAGACCGTTTTCCTGGATCGCGGCCTCAAGCGCCTTCTCGGCCTTGTCCCAGGTCTCGTCCGATCCCACTTTCACGTCCGGGCGCGTCGAGAGGAAAACCTTCGGGTCCTGAAAACCGAACGTCTCGTACACTTCGCGGATCATCCGGCAGACGCCCGCGATCTCGGGGCCGATCTGGTCTTCCCGGCAAAAAATGTGCGCGTCGTCCTGCGAGAAGGTGCGGACGCGCGTGAGGCCCGCCGTCACACCCGAACGTTCGTAACGGTGCAGGCGGCCGAAATCAGCGTAGCGAATCGGCAGATCCCGGTACGAACGCATGTCGGACGAATAGATTAGCGTGTGGCTCGGGCAGTTCATGGGCTTCACGGCGCATTCCTTCTCTTCCACCGTCGTGAAGTACATGTTGTCCTTGTACTTGTCGTAATGGCCTGACTTCTTCCAGAGCTCCACGTCGAAAACCTGCGGTGTGATCACCTCGTCGTAGCCTTCGCGGCGGTAGATCTCCCGGATGTAGTCCTGAAGCAGGTTGTAAACAACGGTGCCCTTGGGCTTGAAGAACGGCGACGCCGCCGCCATCGGCGAAAACATGAAAAGATCGAGTTCCTTTCCAAGCTTCCGGTGATCGCGCTTTTTGGCTTCCTCGAGGAGCCGCTTCCACTCGAAGAGATCGGTCTTCGAGAAGAACGCCGTCCCGTACACGCGCTGCATGACGGGATTCTGCTCCTTGCCGCGCCAGTAGGCGCCGGCGACGTTCGTCAGCTTGAACGCCTTGATGAGCCCCGTCGAATGCGCGTGGGGATATTTACAAAGATCGGTGAAATCGCCGTCCACCACGATCGAGAGATCTTCCCCGCCTGCGGACGCCATCTCGACGATCTCGAGCTTGAACGGTTCGTTCTTTTCCTTGAAGAGACGACGCGCCTCGTCCGCCGAGACCATCTTCTTCTCGAACGGGTAATTGGCGTTGATGATCTTGATCATCTCCTTCTCGATTTCCTCGAGTGCAGCCTCGTTGAGGATCTCGTGGAGATGAATGTCGTAAAAGAAACCGTCCTCGACCGGCGGGCCGATGCCGAGCTGCGCGTGCGGATACTTCCGCTTCACCGCTTGCGCGAGCACGTGCGAACAGCTGTGGCGCAGCTTGTCCAGCTCGGTATACTGTTCCGCTAGTTTGGGCACACACGTCCTAATTTAAATTCCGACTCGGTCTAGGCAGCTTTCGTCGAAAGCTTTAGAGCCCGCCTGAGTACGAATGAATGGGTCCAGAGACTCTTAAAAAAGCACGCCTATGAGCGTGCGACCTTCAAAAAGTGGTGGGCAATACAGGACTCGAACCTGTGACCTTTTCCATGTCAAGGAAACGCTCTAACCAACTGAGCTAATTGCCCTTCGTCCTACCTAAATTACTTCGTCTTGGCCGCTACGGCTACTTCTTTTTCTTGTTTGCCAAAAAGAGACCGCAGTTTGTCGACGTCGAGGCCGCTCTCCTCGAAGAACTGTTCGAGGTTGGCGCCGCCTTCCGCGTCGAGGTTCAGACCGAAAAATTTCTGGGCGTTCGCGCCGCTCATGATCCACTTGATGTCGGCCTTCTGGATCGATTCGGCGAGCGCGGCGTACTTCGAAAGCATGATTTCCTTGTGGAGATCGAGCATCTTCACGTTCAGCGCGAGCTCGTTGAACTCTTTGAGCGCCTGCGCGATCTTGAGCGTGCCGGCCGCTTCGGCCTCTTTCTTGATCTGGATGATGTTCGCTTCGGCGCGGCCGACCGATTCGATCTCGCTCGAGTGGCCTTCGGCCTCGACGGTGAACTTGATTCTCTGCGCCATCGCCAGCTGCTCGATCTTCTGCTTCTCGATGTCCGCGTGTCCGACCTCGAGCTTGCGGGCGGCTTCGATCTTCTGGACGTTGGCTTCCGCTTCTTTCAGCGCGATCTGCTGGTTCTTCATCTGCTCGGCGATGCCGATCTGCTGGTCCTTCTCGATCTGGCGTTTGCGGTAGATCTCTTCAGATTCCGCTTTCGCGATCTCGGCTTCTTTGGTCGTCGTGGCCACGCGGATGTCCGCGTCGCGGCGGATTTCGGAAGCGGCCTTGCGCTCGATGTCCGCGATGATCGTGCTGCCCGGTGCGTCCTTGATGTCCTTAAGCTCGAGATCGACGAGCTGGATGCCCCACTTCGGGAACACCATCTCGACTTCTTTCGTGATCGCTTCGTCGAGAAGCTGGCGGTTCATGTAGATGTCGAGGATCGTCTGTTTGGTGACGACGGTGCGACCGATGCTCTCCATGATCGCCCGGAGATCTTCCGAGAGACGCATGAAATCGAAGCCGAGCTCCTTCTCGCTGTCGGAGAGGACGAGGCGCTCGGCGGCGAGGTTCAGATCCTTGATATTGATGAAGCAGACGATATCGCAGACGAACTTCGCCATGTTCTTGTCGTTCAGCTTGATGTCGTTCACCGGGATCGCGAGATTCGAGAGCGGCAGGCGGTTCAGCTTCGTGATGAAAGGGACCATCCAGTAAGCGCTGCGCCCTTCGCGCGTGGAAAAAATATCCTTCTTGTGGCGCAGAATCCGGATGTGCGCCTCATTCACCGGAACTACCCGGTAAAGGCCGACCATGCCGCCCAGGATGTGGCGCAGGAAAAAAGCCAGGACGAGAACGACGACGACCGCGGTGGCTATGAGATATAAAAGCGTATTGGGCATTAGCGTAACCTTAAATGATCTTGCAGTGACACGAACCCGCCGGTGTCCATCGGCACAGACTTCAATTCCCCCCTGGGCGAGGTGGGAGTCGAACCCACATGGGCCGGAGCCCAACAGATTTTAAGTCTGTCGTGTATGCCATTCCACCACTCGCCCATGGCTCGAAACAAAATGGAGGCGCGAACCAGACTTGAACTGGTGTACACGGTTTTGCAGACCGTTGCCTAACCCCTCGGCCATCGCGCCGAAACCTTCTAGCCCCTTACGTGGAGCAGTGTTCGGGGGCTAGGAACCTTTAAATGTAGCAAAAATGCGGCGGTCCCGTCTACGCTATTTTTTTCGGGCGGAGCGCATGGGCGGCGCAATCTTCGGCCTCGCGGACGACGAGCTCCGCGGCTTGCTGCTTATTAATCGAATCAAAATGCCTGTAGCGGCGGTCAGAAGTTAGGAGCATCGCTTCCAGGCGGGCCTCCCCGAACGGAGAGATTTTCGAACTAACCCTTTGCACGAGAATAGCTTCCAGCTTTTTTGAATCCAGCTTCCGGAAACCGTTCCGAAGAAGATCTTTCGATTCGAGCGCGAATCCGAAGAAAACTTGGGCCTTCTTTTTGGTCCGCCCCAGCGTCGCCAGTACGTCCGGGTTGCGGACGAGGCGGATCCTCTTTAAAGCCGTCTTTTTCGTTTTTTCGGAGCGCACCGTCACCGGGCGCACGTCGCAGACCGCGGCCGCCATCACGAAGACGTCGCACCGGGGAACGAGCTTTTTCAGCTTCGCCAGGAGTTCGCGCGCCGTTTCCGCGTCTTCGGGGCAGCGCACGCGCGTCACTTCGTGCCCGCGCTTCTGCGCGGCTTGAGCGACGCGGTCCCCCATGACGCCGGTGGAGTAGTTGGAAAGGTAACGGACGGGATCGAGCGGCTCGCGCGTCGGGCCCGACACCACGAGGAAACGCAGGCGCTTCATTTCTTGGAAGCGATCGCCTCGCGCAAGGCGGCGAGGATCGCCGCGTTTTCGGCGATGTGCCCCATGCCCTCGCCGCTGCAGACCATGTGGCCGTGGACGGGCGGAACGATCCGAACGCCGTTCTTCTTCAGGCGCTCGAGATTCTCCCGGGTGAAGGGGTTGTTGTACATTTTTTCGTTCATCGCGGGGACGACGACAATCGGCGCTTCGGTAGCGAGCACCGTGCACGTGATCACGTCGTCGGCGAGGCCGTGTGAAATTTTTGCGAGTACGTCGGCCGAGGCCGGCGCGATGAGGACCGCGTCCGATTCTTGCGCGAGCTCGATGTGGATCGGCTTGATCTGCGCGTCGACCGAAAAGAAATCCGTGATCACGCGCGAGGCCGCGAGGCTCTGAAGCGAAAGCGGCGTGACGAAATGCTGCGCGTCTTTTGTCATGGCGACGCGCACCGCGTAGCCTGCGGCGCGGAGCTCCGTGATCAGGTCGAGCGCACGATACGCCGCGATCGACGCCGAGACGCCGAGCAGGATCTTTTTCTTATTCGTGTCCACGGCTCACCTTCGCGAGTCGCTCGGCGCGGATGATGGTCTTCAAGACCTCCGTCGCCACGGGGATCTCCCGGTTCACGATGCGGTAGTCGCAGAGCTTAAGATCGTTGAGTTCCACGAGCTCGCGCGTCGCGACGCGGTAACGCTTCATGATCTCGCCCTTCGATTCCGTCCCGCGCTTTTCGAGACGGCGCTTCAGCTCCTCCTTCGAAGGCGGCGCGAGAAAAATGAAGACGGCGTCGGGCTTCGTCTTCTTGACCTTCTTCGCGCCCTGCACGTCGATGAGGAGAAGGACATCGCGGCCGTTCTCGGAATGGTCCTCGACTTGTTTCTTTGCGGTGCCGTAATACTGGCCGAACACGCTCGCCCACTCGAGGAAGCCGTTCTGGTCGCGCATCTTGAAGAATTCGCGCTTTGAGACGAAGAAGTAATCCTTGCCCTGGATTTCATTGTGGCGCGGCTTGCGCGTCGTGTACGAAACCGACTGGACGATGTTCTTGTCGACCTCGAAGATTTTGTTCGCGAGGGTCGTCTTCCCCGTTCCGGAAGAAGCGGAGATGACGAAGAGGCGGCCTTGGACGGGTTTACTCGACATTTTGCGCCTGCTCCCTTATTTTCTCGATCGCGCTCTTGGCGCGTATCACCTGCTCGGCGATCAGGGTGTCACCCGATTTGGAACCCATGGTGTTGGTCTCGCGCACCATCTCCTGGGCGATGAAATCGAGTTTGCGTCCGAGCTCGCCGGTTTCGGCGAGCGACTTCCGCATCGCGGCGATGTGCGCGCGCAGGCGAGTAACTTCTTCCGAGATGTCCGAATTCTTGACGTAGGCCGCGGCGGCGTCGGCGGCGGCGCGCTGGCGCTCCGGTCCGGCCTCGGGTGCGAACGAGGAAATTTTTTTCTCGAGATGCGCGCGGAATTCCTTCGCGAGCGCGGGCAGCCGTCGTTCGATCGCCGCGAGCGCTGCCGCGATCTCGTCCAGGCGCTTCCGAAAATCGCGTTCGAGTGCCTTCCCTTCGTCTGTGCGCGACGCCCGAAGATTCTCGACTGCCAGCTGCGCGGCACGCGTGATCGTCTTCGAAAGCTCGCCGCGGCCTTCCGGCGAAACCTCGCGCACGAGCACGTCGGGGTAACGGAGCACTTCGGAAAAAACGGAGGCGTCCTCCGCCGTGCCGCGCGTGCCCAGAATCTGACGGAGGCGCAGAACGCTCTTGTGGACGGCACGCGCGAGGGGCTCGTTCAAATGCACGCGTCCCGAATACGCGGCTGGATCCGGCGCGTTCGCGGTGACGACGACCTTCCCGCGGCGGAGTTCGGCCGACACGAGACGGCGAAGCTGGTCTTCGAATTCGACGAGATGGTTCGGAAGACGCGGGGCGACTTCGAGGAATTTATGGTTCGTGGTTTTGATCTCCACACGGACGAGACCGTGCGGCGACCGGAGTTCGGCCCGGCCGAAGCCGGTCATGCTCTTCATCGCGCCGAGCTGACGGCGACGGAATCCCAGATTTTCCGTTTTTCTTTCTCGACGACGAGGTCCTTTACAGGGTAAAGAGTCTCGAGCACGATCTCGTCGGGTCCGAACCAAAGCTGGATCTCGCGCTTGGCGTCCTCGGGACTGGACGACGCGTGGATCACGTTCTCGTACACGCCCTTCGTCGTGATGCGCCCGAACGAACCGCGGATCGTTCCCGGCTCGGCTTCCTCGGGGTTCGTCGCGCCGCAGATCTTACGAACCTTCTTGATCGCGTCCTCGCCGTGGTACACGAGCGCCATCGTGCGCTTCGTGTGGAATTCGCCCATCAAATACTGAACGATCTCTTCGAAGAAAGGCTTTTCGCGCAGATCGCGGTAATGCTCTTCGGCGAGATTGCGCGAGACCTGCTTCACCTTCGCGGCCACGATGACCAGATGCGATTCGGAAAGACGCGTGAGCACGTTTCCAGTGAGGGATTTCTGAAGACCGTCGGGTTTGATGATGACGAGCGTCGCTTCTTGCATACGTTCCTCTATTTTATCGGGGATGCGGGCGAAGAGTCAACCCCGCGAACGGTTAAGCGCCGACCAAGCGCAGCACGCGGTCCAAATCGTCCAACGAAAGATACTCGATCACGATCTTGCCGCGCTTTTTTCCGTGTTTGATACGCACGCGCGTGCCGAGGCGGCGCGCCAGGCGCTGCTCGACGTCTTGCACGTCGCGGTCTTTCGCGACAAGCTTGGGCGTTCGGCGGCTACGAGCTTCGGGAGACGCCACTTGTTCGATTTGGCGCACCGAAAGCCCCTTCTCGACGATCTCGCGGCAAACCGCTTCCTGTCGCGCCGGGTCGCCCAGCGTCAAAAGCGCTTTGGCGTGTCCAAACGTGATGAGATTTTTCGACAAACACTCTTGTACTTCTTGTGGTAAGTTAAGTATTCGCAACAGGTTAGAGATTGATGATTTATCTTTTCCGACCTTTTGCGCGATGGAATCTTGCGTCAAACCAAACTCCATCGCAAGGCGCTGATAAGCTTTCGCCTCTTCGATGGCATTCAATTCTTCGCGCTGAACATTCTCGATAATCGAGAGCTCGAGCAAATCTTCATCCGCCACGCGACGAACGATCGCAGGGATCTCCGTGAGACCCGCTTTTTGCGCGGCGCGCCAACGGCGCTCACCGGCGATAAGCTCAAAATAGTCGTTTCCGGCTGCACGCACCAGAATCGGTTGGATAACGCCCTTTTCGCGGATGGAGTTGGCGAGCTCTTCGATCCGGTCGTCGTTAAACGTCAACCGCGGCTGGAAACGGCTCGCCCGTACCCGTTCGACTCCAATGGTCTGAATCCGTTCCTTCGGTGCGGCATCGGACGAAATGAGCGAGTCCAGTCCTCGTCCCAAAACTTTTCGATCCATGGTCATGCCTCCTCCGCTTTGGTTTCGACCACCGGCAACGCTTCGTTCAGAGCTTCCACCGGCGGTTGCACCGTTTCGTCTTCAGGCGTCTCGGGCGAATCGACCGCCTTGGCACCCGGTTCTTTATATTTAGCTTTGATCTCGCGAACCAGTTCTTTGTATTTGCGAGCACCCTCGGACTCTTTATCATAGAGGAAGATCGGCTTACCGAACCCGGGCGCTTCGCTGAGACGGATGTTCCTCGGAATCACGCTCTTATAAACTTTTTCACCGAAGTGCTTTTTTACCTCATTAATGACTTCCTGAGTCAGGTTCGTCCTGAAATCCGCCATCGTCATGAGGATCCCCTCGATTTCGAGACACTCATTCAAATTGTCTTTAACGAGCTGGATCGACTTCGTCAGCGCTCCGAGGCCTTCGAGAGCATAGTACTCACACTGAATAGGAACAATTACGGAATGAGCGGCAGTCAGAGCGTTGATCGTGAGGAGTCCGAAAGACGGCGGGCAATCGATAAAAATAAATTTGAAGGAGGGGTCCACTCCCTGGAGCGACTTGCGAAGCTTCGTTTCACGGCCCAGCTCGGATACCAGCTCGACTTCGGCGCCGGCTAAATTCTCATTCGAAGGGACGACGTAAAGATTCTTTATCTCCGTCGCGACGGCAACTTCGTGAATGGGCGTCCCCTCGAGGAGCGCATGATAGATGGAATATTTTGCGGCCCGCTTGTCGACCCCCACCCCACTTGTCGCATTCCCCTGAGGGTCGAGGTCGACCAAAAGGCATTTCTGCCCTTCTAGGGCTAAGCCGGAAGCTAAAGAAACAGCGGTGCTGGTTTTCCCAACACCGCCCTTCTGGTTGCAAATGGCTATAATTTTGGTCATTGAAATGATCCTATCATTTATTGAAAGGATGTCAAAGAGTTTCCACGTGGAAACACGGTTTAAGCGTATTTAAGCAGTTTCCACGTGGAAACTGTCAATTTCGGCGGGAGCGCTTCTCGAGGTAAACAGCTAATAGAGAGAGGTCGCACGGCGTAACCCCGGAAATCCGCGACGCCTGACCGAAGGAAACAGGCCGGACGCGGTCGAGTTTTTCTTGGGCCTCCCGGCTTAAACCCCGGATATCCTTAAAACAAAGGTCCATTGGGATCTTTTTATCGTCGTAGTGGCGCACTCGATTAATTATCCCCTCTTCCCTCTCGACATAACCCGAATACTTAACTTCTATTTCTACACGATTTTTAACATCCGTTTCTTCTGTTTCGTTTAGGATGTCCAAAACATCCGTGAAGCTCACTTCGCTTCTTTTAAGATATTGTTCGAGGGAGACTAATTTGTAGCGTTCCTTCTTGAGCCGCGCAAGCCAACCGTCGATTCTCCCCTTCTTACGCTGGAACGTCTCGAACACATTGTCTGGGAGCAGTCCTAGACGATGCCCATGAGGCATGAGCCTGTCGTCCGCGTTATCTTGACGCAGCAAAAGTCGGTGTTCCGCTCGAGAAGTGAACATCCGGTAAGGTTCTTCCGTCCCGTTCGTGACTAAATCGTCAATGAGGACTCCAATATAGGCCTCAGAGCGTTTCAAAATGAACGGCGCTTCCCCTCGCAATTTTAAAACAGCGTTTATTGCGGCCATTAGTCCTTGGCAGGCGGCCTCTTCGTACCCTGAGGTGCCATTGATCTGCCCTGCAAAATATAAATTAGCTACATTTTTGGTCTCTAACGTAGCGGTCAGCTGAGTGGGAGGGCAAAAATCATACTCGATGGCATACCCAAATCTCATAAGCTCAGCATTTTCAAGACCTTGTATGCTTCTTACAATTTCTATCTGAAGATCCTGTGGAAAACTTGTGGATAAGCCGTTGACATATATTTCGCGCGTCTGGCGGCCTTCCGGTTCGAGAAAAATCTGGTGTCTCTCGCGATCGGCGAAACGATTTATTTTATCTTCGATCGAAGGGCAGTAGCGCGGGCCTCGGCTTTGAATTTTTCCGGAATAAAGGGGAGAGCGGGCGATGTTCGCGCGTATAAGCGCGTGCGTTGTCGCGTTCGTGTACGTGAGCCAGCAGGGGAGCTGCTCCTGCGTGATTTTTTCCGTTTGGAAACTGAAGGGGAGGGGAGTTGCGTCGCCGGGCTGGATTTCGAGCTTCGAAAAATCGATCGTTTTCGCGTCGAGCCGCGGAGGCGTTCCCGTTTTCAAGCGCTTCACTTCGAAGCCGAGCGACGCGAGGCATCCGGAGAGTCCGTGCGACGCCTTGTCTCCCGCGCGGCCGCCGCCGAACGTGACGTCCCCGATGTGAATGAGGCCGTTCAAAAAAGTTCCGGTCGTCACGATCACGGCGCGTGCGCGGTGAAGCGTTCCGATCTGCGTGAGGACGCCCGCGACCTCGCCGCTTTCGACGAGAATTTCCTTCGCCTCGCCCTGTTTCAAATCGAGATTTTCCTGCGACTCGAGAACTTCTTTCATCGCGGTCGCGTACGCGCGTTTATCGGCCTGCGCGCGCGGCGCCCATACGGCTGGACCCTTGGACATGTTCAGCATCCGGAATTGCACGCCCGTGCGGTCGGTGACTTTCGCCATCTCGCCGCCGAGCGCGTCGATCTCGCGCACGATGTGGCCTTTGGCGATGCCGCCGATCGCAGGGTTGCAAGACATCTGCGCGACCGTGTCGGGATTCATCGTGAGCATGAGCGTCTTCGCGCCCATGCGGGCGGAAGCGAGCGCGGCTTCGCAGCCAGCGTGGCCCGCGCCGATCACGATCACGTCGTATTTTTTTCCGCACTCGACCGTCATGCGGCCATCCTTGCTTTTGTTATTTGGCGGCGGGGGAGAGTTGGAGGTTCTTGATTTTGAGCTGATAAGCCGTCATAAGGACGGTGTTCGTGAGCCAGTAAAGAACGAGTCCCGAGGGCATTCCGTAAAAAATGAATCCGAAGAGGACGGGCATCGTGTACGCCATCATCTTCTGCTGCGCGACCATCGCGGGGTCCTGGCCTTCGATCGTGGTCTGCGTGAATTTCTGCTGAACAAACATGGCGACCGCCATGATGAGCGGAAGGACGTGCAGTTCGTTTCCGACGAGCGGGAGCGAGAAGGGCAGCGGCACGCGGTCGGGAGAGGAGAGGTCGCGAATCCAAAGGAACCCGGCGTTCACGAGAACCACCGATTTCGAGAGCGCGACATACAGTGCGATGAACACCGGCATCTGCGCGATCATCGGCAGGCAACCGCCGAACGGGTTCACCTTGTGCTTTTTGTAGAGCTCCATCATCTCGCGGTTCAGCTTTTCCGGATTTTTTTTGTGCTGCTCCCTCAGTTTATTCATCTGCGGCTGGATGAGCTGCATGCGCTTCATCGAGAGATAGCTCGCGCGCGTGAACGGGAAGAGGAGGAGGTTGATGAGGATCGTGAGCGCGATGATCGCAAGGCCCCAGTTGCGGAAAATCTTCTGAAGAAGCTCGAGACCGCCGACGAGGAGCTTCGCGATGCCGTCGAGCTTTCCGAAATTCACGATCGGGTCGAGCGCGTCGGGCAGCGTGGCCAGATCATTCGGACCCGCGTAAAATTCGAACGAATGCTCGAGCGTGCCGCCGGCCGGCACGGAAACCGTGGGAGAAACGAGCGCGCCCGAGAAACGGTCTTTTCCGAGACCCGCGATCAAACCCGTGAACGCGCCTTCCGAGACGGGGCGCAGGATGATCGAGAACTGCCGGTCCTTCACGGCGAGCCATTCCACGGGGCCGCGACTCTCGAGCGTCTTCCCGGCCTTGTTTTCTTTCACGTGACGAAGGTCGCTCTTTTTACCGTCGCGCTTTTCGTAGAAGTTCGCCTCGATGTACTGGCCGTCGATGGAATTGCGCTGGGGGAAGCTTTCGCCGGCCGAGAGGCGGTAACGCATCGGAAGCGGCGCGCCTGTAGTATTCCGGAAACGAAGGACGAGCGAGCCCGCGTACGAACCGCGCGGAAGCGTGAAAATTTTCTCGATCTCGACGGGGCCGGCCTGTGCGACCGCGCGCACGCCGTCCTCCGTGGTCTCGAGCGTGTAATCCGCCGCGGTGCCGGGCACGCCCGCCGCGTCAACGCGGACGGTGAGGGGCGCGGTGCCTGCGCCGGTGAGGTCGAAGAGCCGCAGCGGTTTTTTCGTTTCAGGATCGGCAAAACGCTGAAACGCGACTTGGCGCACGGCCGCGTCTTTCGGATTGAACGCGAGACTCACCGAGCCGTTGTCGACGACAACGTCGTTCACGGCGGTGAAAGATGTGGGCGTTTCCGGCGAACCAGCCGAAACCGGGAGCTCCACCGCGGGCGCACCGGCCGCGGAAACCGCGGGGGCCGCGACGGAAGCCCGCGACGCGGTCTTGACGGGCTTCGGAATCATGGTTTCGACAAAGACCTGGTACAGGCCGATTGTGAGGAAGCAGAGGATGAGGGCCAGAACGGTGCGCTTTTCCATCTTAAGCCGCCTTTCCGGCGGGAATGGGATCCCAGCCGCCGGCCGAGAACGGGTGGCAACGTCCGACCCGGGCGGCGGTCAGCGCCGAGGCGCGGAAGAAACCGTAGGAACCGAACGCTTCCGCCGCGTACCGCGAGCAGGAAGGGTGGAAACGGCAGGCGCGGGGCGCGAGATACCGGAAGAAACTGGCCACGAGACGGATACAGACGACCGCAAGACGATTCAGGATCAAAGGGTTTTCCTTCTTTTATTGTCAGCGCGCACGAGTGCGTTTTTCAGCTCGGACTTCGCGCTTTCCAAAGACGGCTCCGCCGGAGACGCCGTCACGCGGAAACGGAACACGTGTCCCGTCGGAGCCTCGAGGCCGCGTATCGCCTCGCGCAAGACCCGGCGGATACGGTTCCGCTTCGTCGCCAATCGCACCGTTTTTTTGGGGATGGAGATCAAGGGACCGCGGCCGCCCGGTAATCCGGGCGTGTCCGCTCTTACGAGAGTGACCGCGAGCCAGATCGGCTCTTCGGGCATCCGGTCAGACGGTCAGCTTCCAGCGGCCCTTTTGACGACGCTTCCTGAGAACGGCGCGACCGTCCTTGGACTGCATCTTCTTCCGGAATCCGTGGGTTCTTTTCCGTTTAATATTCGATTTATTGGTAAGGGTTTTTTTCATGGTATCCCGTTATTAGAATCCGAGGATTATAACACAGGCGCGGTTCGAGTCAAGGACGAGGGAAATACTTGTTGCGCTTTGCCTAGGACGGTTGCTATAATTTCTTGAAATTTTTAAGAAGTTCGTTAAGACGTCACAAATAATAGCCTGTGGATAACTTGTTGATAATTTCCATAGGGCCGTGGTAAAAGCTGTGAACATCGTTTTATTAGTTAAGTTATTTAATTTCAATAGGTTAGAATATCAATATAAAACTTCTGAAGTGTTTTCCCCAGGCTACCTGTGGATAACCTGACGCATAGAGACGCGGAAACGCTCTGGGCGCAGGTTGTTTCCTCCCTCGCCAAGGAACTCTCTCCTCACGTTTGCGACCGTTGGCTTCGCCCCATCAAGCCTCTCGAGATCGCCGACGACACTCTTTTTTTAAGCGTCCCGGACGAATTCTATAAATCCTGGATCGTCGACCATTACGGCGGAATGATGAACGCGGCTTTAAAGGAAGCGGCCGACGCCGGCGCGTCGCGCTTCGACTTCCGGGTCGACGCCGATTCATCGTTCGCGGTCCCGGTCTCGGCCGCGCCCGGTCTTCCGACACCTTCACCGGTTCCCGCCGGCCCGAACACCCCGGCGCTTCAGCCGATCTTCGCCGGCGAAGTGATGCTGAACGGGAAGTACACGTTCGAGAACTTCGTCGTGGGCCCCTCGAACCGTTTCGCGCACGCGGCTTCCATGGCGGTCGCCGAAAGCCCGGCTAAAGCGTACAACCCGCTTTTCATCTACGGCCCGGTCGGCCTGGGCAAGACCCATCTCATGCAGGCGATCGGCCAGGAGACGATGCGGAAGTCGTTTCAGACCCGCGTTCTTTATATTACGAGCGAGAAGTTCACGAACCAGCTCATCAACGCGATCAAGACCGGCACCACCGTCAAGTTCCGCGAGAAGTATAGGAACGTCGACGTGCTTCTCATCGACGACATCCATTTCATCGCCGGCAAAGAGGCGACGATGGAGGAATTCTTTCACACGTTCAACGCGCTCTACGATTCGCACAAGCAGATCGTGGTTTCGAGCGACAAGCCCCCGAAGGAAATCAACAACCTCGAGGAGAGACTAATCTCGCGCTTCGAGTGGGGACTCGTCACGGACATCCAGGCGCCCGACTACGAGACGCGCGCGGCAATTCTCCGGAAAAAAGCGGAAAAAGAGAACCTCTACGTTCCCGATTCCGTCACGTCGTTCATCGCCGACCGCGTGAAGTCGAATATCCGCGAGCTCGAAGGCGCGTTGATACGTGTGGTCGCCTATTCCAAACTCGTGGGGAAGGAAATCGACGAGGCGGTCGCGTACGACGTCTTAAAGGACATGATCGTCGAGACGCAGAAAAAAATCACGGTCGATCTCATTCAGCGGCGGGTCGCGGAATATTTCGAGGTCCGGCCTTCGGACATGACCGCTAAGCGCCGCTCCCGGAACGTCGTTTTTCCAAGGCATTTGGCGATGTATCTTTCGCGCGAGATGACCGGGCTTTCCTACCCTGAAATCGGCGAACAATTCGGCGGTCGGGACCACACGACCGTGCTCCATGCGTGCGAGAAAGTAAGGAAGGAAATTAAGAAGGATCAGAAGTCTAAATCGCTTGTGGATAAACTCATGACTGAAATTCGCAAATGATTCAGACTGTGGATAAGAAAGAGTTTGTCCACAACTTACGGGTCCATTTAAACTAGGAAACTGCAGGGGTTATGGACTTAACCCCGGAACTCGAGCGCCTAGTACTAACACTGGTTATGGAAATCTATAAATCAAAATCGAAATAAGGCGGAGTGGATAACATGAAAATCGTTACGTCGAAGGACGCATTACTCAAGGGAATCCAAGCGGTGCAGAACGCGGTTAGCACCAAGGCGACCCTTCCGATTCTTTCCCACGTCCTTTTGGACGCGAAGAAGGACGCGGTGCGTCTTGTGGCCACCGATCTTGAGATTGGTGTGTCCGTGACGATTGAAGGCGAAGTGGCTGAAGAAGGAGCGATTACGCTACCGGCAAGAAAGTTCAGCGAAATAGTGAAAGAGCTGCCGTCGCAGTTGCCGATCCACATCGCGATGAAAAAAGCGCAGTCGGTGAGTATCGAATCCGGAAAAAGTTATTTCAAGTTAAACGGGCTTTCGAAAGAGGATTTCCCACAACTTCCAGAGTTTCCGACGAATTTGAAGGCGATCGACGCGGCGAAGCTTCCGCAGAAATTACTAAAACACATGATTCAGCTCACAAGTTTCGCGATGAGTCATGATGAGACGCGTTACGTGTTAAACGGGATCCTGTTCTCGTTTAAGGAAAAGGCGCTCAAAATGGTGGCCACCGATGGACGCCGTCTTGCGATCATCGAAAAAGCGGTTCCGGAAATGGGACAGTTGCGGCGCGATGCGATCCTTCCGATGAAGACGATTCAGGAATTAAATAGGAACCTATCGGACACGGGTGATGTGATTTTCTCGTTCAAGGAAAACCAGCTCCAAGTGAATCTCGGCGCGATCACGATTAGCTCGAGACTCATTGAAGGCGAATATCCGAATTACGAACAGGTTATTCCGAAGAAAACAAAAGAAGAACTGAAAATCGGAACGCAGGAATTCCTGCAAGCCACGCGCCGCGCGAGTATCCTCACGAACCAGGATTCGCAGTCGATTAAGATTAATATCATCAAAGATAAGATGATTTTGACCAAGAACACGCCAGAGCTCGGCGAAGTGCGCGAGGAACTCGATGTTGATTATAAAGGTGGGGAACTCGCGATCGGGTTTAACCCCGCGTTCCTCATTGATGTTCTCAAAAATCTCGAGGACCCCGACGTGCGTTTCGGATTCATCGATCCCGAGAAACCCGCGGTTATTAAGAGCGGCGAGGATTACATGTACATCGTCCTCCCGATGCAAGTGGCTTGAACGAAAGACCCAAACGCAACGCGGTCCCAATCGGAGACGTCATCAAGGCGGTCTTCACGCGGATCGAAGATGAGAAGTCCGTTTCGAGGGAGTACATCGAGAACTGCTGGAAGCAGGCGGCCGGAGACGCGGGGTTCGGCCACTCGAAGCCGACGGACCTGAAAAAAGGCGTTCTTACCATTCGGGTAGACAGCCCCGTTTGGATGCAGGAACTCACGATGAAGAAGCGGTTTCTTTTAAAAGCATTGCAAAGGGCTCTCGGAAAAGATAGAATTTCCGAAATCAATTTTAAGATTGGAGAGTTTTAATGTCGAAGACCGCAGGTAAAGAGGATAAAAAGGCGGAAATGACCGGGGGACCCCAAAACCCCGCGAATTACGACGCCGGAAACATCCAAGTCCTCGAGGGAATGGAAGCCGTACGCAAGCGCCCCGCCATGTACATTGGCGACGTGGGCGTGCGCGGCTTGCACCACCTGGTCTACGAAGTCGTGGACAACTCGGTCGACGAAGCGCTTGCCGGCTACGCTAAAGAAATCGAAGTCGTCATCCACAACAACAATTCCGTTTCGGTCGTGGACGACGGCCGCGGCATCCCGGTCGACATGCACAAAACCGAGAAGAAGCCGGCCGTCGAGGTCGTCCTCACGGTGCTTCACGCGGGCGGCAAGTTCGACAAAAAAACGTACAAAGTTTCGGGCGGCCTTCACGGCGTCGGCGTTTCCTGCGTCAACGCGCTTTCGGACAATCTCGAAGTCGAGGTCAAGCGCGACGGCAAGGTTTACCACATCCGTTTCTCGAAAGGAAAGACGGTCTCGAAACTGACCGTCGTCGGAAAATCGAAGTCGACCGGAACGAAGGTTACCTTCAAGGCCGACAAAGAGATCTTCAACATCCCGATCGAGTACAGCTACGAAATCCTCGCCAACCGCATCCGCGAGCTCGCGTTCCTGAACAAGGGACTCAAGATCAAGCTGACCGACGAACGCACCGGCAAAGAACAGTCGAACGAGTATTTCTCGAACGCCGGCATCGTGTCCTTCGTGCAGGAGCTCATGAAGAACAAGCAGGTCCTGCACCCGAAGCCGATCTACTTCGAGAAGGAAAAAGACCAGATCCAGGTCGAAGTGGCGATGCAGTTCAACGACGGGTACTCCGAGACGATCCTCTCCTTCGTGAACAACATCAACACGACCGAGGGTGGCACGCACGTTTCCGGCTTCAAATCTTCTCTCACGCGCGTCGTGAACCAGTACTGCAAGGGGAAGAATCTCCTGAAAGACGACGTTTCGGTACAGGGAGACGACATCCGCGAAGGCCTCGTCTGCGTCATCTCGTGCAAAATCCCGAATCCGCAGTTCGAGGGACAGACGAAGACGAAGCTCGGCAATTCCGAAGTCGAAGGCCTGATGGAATCGATCGTGAACGAGGGGCTCTCGAAATACTTCGAAGAGAATTCGAGCGTCGCGAACAAGATCATCGAAAAGGCGATCTTGGCCGCCAAAGCCCGCGAGGCCGCACGCAAGGCGCGCGAACTCACCCGCCGCAAAGGCGCGCTCGAATCCGGTTCGCTGCCGGGCAAGCTCGCCGACTGCCAGGAGCGCGACGCTGCGCTCTGCGAAATCTATCTCGTCGAGGGCGATTCGGCCGGCGGGTCGGCCAAGCAGGGGCGCGACCGCCGTTTCCAGGCGATCCTTCCACTCAAAGGTAAAATTCTGAACGTCGAACGCGCGCGTCTGCACAAGATCCTCTCGAACGAAGAAATCTGCACGGTCATCAACGCGCTCGGCACGGGAATCGGTGAAGAGTTCAATATCGACAAGCTCCGTTACCACAAGATCGTGATCATGTGCGACGCGGACGTCGACGGTTCCCATATCCGCACCCTCATTCTCACGTTCTTCTTCCGCCAGATGCCGGCTCTGCTCGACAAGGGACACATCTTCATTGCCCAGCCCCCGCTCTATAAGATCAAGCGCGGCAAGCGCGAGGAATACATCGACACCGAAGAAGAGATGAGCGAACTCCTCCTCGAACTCGGCTCCGAAGACATGAGCCTCGTCCGCGTGAAGGGGAAGGAAAGATTCGAGGGGAAGAAGTTCTTCCACCTCCTAAACGTGCTCGTCGATCTCGACAAGATCGTAGCCGGTTTAGAGCGCCGTGGAGTGGATGTCGAGAAATACGTGTCTTTAAAGGATAAAAAGACCAAAAAACTCCCCTATTATCGGGTCAAAGTGGAGGGGGAAGACCAGTTTCTTTATACCGACGAAGAGCTCGGCGAGCTTGTTAAGAAATACGAAAAGAAGCTCGGGAAAGAGCTGGATCTCGGGGAAGCCGCCAAGAATGGCGAGCAGAAGAACGGTGACCACGTTCACAAACAGATCCACAAGGCGCTCGACGTGGTCGAATTCTTCGAGGCCGACGACCTCGCCGCCGCCCTGGAAGAGCTCGAGAAGCAGGGGATCGACATCGCGGACTACAAGGCCGGCTCCCATGACGAAAAACTGCACGTCTCGAAGAACGGCAAGGCGCTCAGCGCCGAAGTCTTCAAGAAGACGATGCTCTTCAAGATCGAGCAGAAGGAAGAGGCCGACGAGTACCTCCAGAATCTCGCGGACGTTCTGCGCTACGTGCAGGCCGCCGGCAAGAAGGGCCTCACGATCCAGCGTTACAAAGGTTTGGGTGAAATGAATCCGGAGCAGCTTTGGGAGACCACGATGGACCCCGAGAAGCGCACCGTGCTTAAAGTAACGCTCGAGGACGCGCTCGAAGCCGACAAGACGTTCACGACGCTCATGGGGGACGAAGTCGAGCCGCGCCGCGAGTTCATCCAGAAGTACGCCCGCGAAGTTCGTAACCTCGACATTTAAAGGGTAGAGAAGAAAAATGGCGGACAAGACCGACAACCAGTACACGCGGAACGAGAAGGTCATCCCGGTTTTCATCGAAAAAGAGATGAAGACCGCGTACCTGAACTACGCGATGAGCGTTATCGTCGGCCGCGCGCTGCCCGACGTCCGCGACGGTTTGAAGCCGGTCCACCGCCGTATTCTCTACGCCATGAAGGGCCTCGGCCTCGATCACAACAAGCCCTACAAGAAATCCGCCAAGATCGTTGGTGAAGTGCTCGGTAAATTCCATCCGCACGGCGACTCCGCCGTTTACGATTCGCTCGTTCGCATGGTTCAGGATTTCTCGCTGCGCTATCCGCTCGTCGACGGCCAGGGCAACTTCGGCTCGGTCGACGGCGACTCGCCGGCGTCCATGCGTTACACGGAAGCGCGCCTGGCCGGAATCTCGAACGAGATGCTCCGCGATATCGACAAGGACACCGTCAACTTCGCGCCGAACTACGACGAGTCCGAAGAAGAACCGACGCTCCTGCCGTCCGTGCTCCCGGGCCTTCTCTGCAACGGCTCGGCCGGCATTGCGGTCGGCATGGCCACCAACATTCCCCCGCATAATCTAAACGAAGTTTCCGACGGCATCATCGCGGCGATCGAGAACCCCGAGATCACGCCGAAGGAACTCATGAAATACATCAAGGGTCCCGATTTCCCGACGGGCGCCACGATCTGCGGCGTCGAAGGCATCAAGTCGGCGTACGAGACGGGCCGCGGCATCCTCAAGATCCGCGCGAAAGCGGCGGTCGAGGAATCGCGCAACGGCCGCCAGGCGATCGCGATCTCGGAGATCCCGTACCAGGTCAACAAATCGAACATGATTCAGACCATCGCCGATCTCGTGAACGACAAGAAGATCGAAGGCATCTCGGACGTCCGAGATGAGTCCGACCGCGAAGGCATGCGTATCGTGATCGAGCTGAAACGCGACGTGAACGCGCAAGTCGTGATGAACCAGCTCTACAAGCACACGCAGATGCAGACCACTTTCGGCATCATTTTCCTGGCCCTCGTCGACGGCAGCCCGCGGGTTCTGAATCTTAAACAGATCATCGAAGAGTACATCAAGCACCGCAAGGAAGTGATCCTCCGCCGCACGCGGTTTGATCTCGACAAGGCCCGCGACCGCGCGCACATCGTCGAGGGACTGAAGAAGGCCGTCGACATCCTCGATAAGATTATCAAGACCATCCGCGCCTCGAAGAACCCGGCGGAAGCCAAAGCCCAGCTCATCGAGAAGTTCGAGTTTTCGGACCGTCAGGCGCAGGCGATCCTCGAGATGCAGCTCCAGAAGCTTACCGGCCTTGAGATCCACAAGCTCGAGGAGGAGTTCAAGGAGCTCATGAAGAAGATCGACTTCCTCGAGTCGATCCTGAAGTCCGAGAAGAAGGTCCTCGAGATCATCAAGGAAGAGCTCGCGAAACTGAAAGCAGACTACGGCGACGAGCGCCGCACCGACATTTCGCGCTCGATGGACACCGAGCTCAACATCGAAGACCTGATCGCGGACGAGGCGGTCGTCATTACGATTTCGCACCAGGGCTACGTGAAGCGCCTCCCGGTCGGCACGTACCGCAAGCAGAAGCGCGGCGGCGTGGGCGTAGGCTCCGGCGGCCAGGAAGAGGACTTCACCCAGCAGCTCTTCGTCGCGTCGACGCACGACAACCTGCTTCTTTTCACGACCAAGGGCAAGGCGTTCGTCATCAAGGTGTACGACATCCCCCAGGCGTCGCGCATCTCGAAGGGCAAGTTTATCGCCAATTTCGTCTCGCTTTCGCAGGGCGAGAAGGTCACGTCCTACATGCCCGTGAAGAAGTTCGACGAGGGCATCTTCGTCGTCATGGTCACGAAGAACGGCACGATCAAGAAGTGCCAGCTGACCGATTTCGAGAACGTCCGAAAGAGCGGCATCATCGCGATCGGGCTCGATCCCAAGGACGAGCTCGTCGAGGCCGACCTCACGAACGGCAAGCAGCAGATCCTCATCGCCACCCGCGAAGGCCAGTGCATCCGCTTCGACGAGGACGACGTGCGCTCGATGGGACGCGCCGCCAGCGGCGTGCGCGGAATCACGCTCGACGGTAAAGATTACGTGATCGGCATGGAAGTGGTAGACTCGAAGGACGCCACGATCCTGTCCGTCACCGAGAAGGGCTTCGGAAAGCGCTCGATGGTCGACGAGTACCGGGTCACCGGACGCGGCGGCAAGGGCGTCACGAATATCAAGGTTACCGAGAAGAACGGCGAGGTCGTGGGCTTCAAACTTGTCACCGACCACGACGACGTCATGATCATGACCAAAGAAGGCATGGTCGTGCGGTGCTCGGTGAAGGACATCCGCGAAACGGGCCGCGTGGCGCAGGGCGTCCGGGTCATCAATTTGAAGAAGGACAACGACAAGGTCGTCGCCGTCGCCGAGGTCGAGCCCGAAGACGAGGCGATGGCGCAAGAGAAGCTGACCGAGGCCGAGAAGGCCGCAGCGATCGTGGAAGCCGAAGCCGAAAAGGCCGAGAAATCCGCGAAAGCCGACAAAAAGAAGTCGGACAAGTAACCCACCTTTCAGCGACCCCATCGTCTAGCCTGGTCTAGGACATCACCCTTTCACGGTGATGACGCGGGTTCGAATCCCGCTGGGGTCGCCATTTTTGATCGTTCCTTAAAAATCCAAGCCAAGGGCTTAATCCCGGGGCTTGGATTTCTTCCCCCTAAGAGCGAGAACGGCGGCGCACCTTTTAAGAGGATGAGATCATGCTGGTTCAAATGAAGCTACTGCTTCTCGTCGGAATGGGGTTTCTTTTATACGGTCTCTTGTCGTGGGATCGGACGGTCCCCGAAAGCTCGTCCGGGAGAAGAAAACCCTGGCGAAAACCCGAACATCGGCGCAGGGGATTGATTGATGGGCGCCAGCGTGCCGTTCTCGGAAGTCCTTACCACTCGTCGCTTCGTGCACTCCCGCGAACAGGTTTGGGAGGCCTTCTCCGACCCTGTGAAACTCGCCGCACGGAGTCGAGGCCGACGAGAAGCTTAAAAAGTTCATCACGGCGGCTAACGAAGAAAACTTCGACCGCCTCGAAGCACTGCTACATAAAACATGAGGCGATAAAAAATGAGTTTATTCCGGTTCGGAAAGCGTAAATATCTGGAAACGTGTCTCAACGATGGCAGGCTTTCGTTCGGCCCTGCCGAGTTCAAGAACCCCGCGAAGGTGGCCGCTCCCAAAGACGCCGGACGCTCGAAGCCGGCGACCGGTGGCGGTCTCGTGAAAAGTCCTGCCGAGCTTCGCGTCGATTACCACACCTACGGAAACACTCTGAAATATTATTTCATCTCGTTCGCGGGTACCTTCGACGAGAAGATGTATAAGGAATTCAAAGCCGACGCGTGTCTCGAAATCACGGACGAGCGGGAATTCGCGAATCGCCTCGACGCGGCTCTCAAGGAAATGAACTGGAAAGGCTGCCTCGGAAACGTGGCCTATTTCAATGCGAAGAAGCTCGCCGGTTTAAGCGATTCGACCGAAAAACTGTTTTCCAAGAACAGCGACTATAAGCTTCAAAAAGAATCCCGTATGGCGATCCTTCCGCTAGATTTCAAAGAATTGGTGCGCGACCGGAAGGAAGTGATCGTAAAACCGTTGTCGGATATCGCCCGGTTCGTTTAAGAAGGAACCCCAAGAACACGGCTGGATGTACGAGCGGAGCTTCGCGGATTTGAACGGGCACCAGTGTGAGCCGTTTTTCATCGAAGAAACCAAGATTACGAAAGGTTAAGATGAAAAAAGAAGACAAGGTACGCAAAAGCACTTACTTCGTGCTGGGGTTAACGGCCGTTTATCTTCTGGCCGCGGGGGCGTACGCGGTGGCTACCGGGTCGAAGGAATTTCTTCTTTATCTCGCCGTGTCGCCGTTTATCGTGGGCGGGGTCGTGTTTCTACACCGGAAGCTCGATCTGCCCGTTTCCTTGCTTTGGGCGCTCAGCTTCCTGGGCCTCGTCCACTGCGTCGGCGGACTCGTCATGGTTCCGGAAAGCTGGCCGACCGACGGCAAGAAATGGCTCTACAACTGGTGGCTCATCCCCGACAAGCTCAAGTTCGACCAGGTCGTTCACACCTACGGCAACGCGATCGCCACGTGGCTCTGCTGGCACCTTCTGCGCTACAGCATCGCGCTCGTCGTGAAAAGAGAGATCAAGGACATCCCGGCGCGGCCCGTGTTCCTACTCATCTGCTTCCTCGCGGGCATCGGCGTGGGTGCGCTCAATGAACTCCTCGAGTTCGGCGCCTCACAGACCGTACCCGGGGACACCAACGTGGGCGGGTACGTGAATACGGGGTGGGATTTGGTCTGCAACACCGTCGGGGGGGTTCTGACCTGCCTCGTGATATGGCTCAAGCGTAAGGACAAGCCGCTCCCGACGCCTGCGTGCGTCTGAGGGACGGCGCATAACGCCTGAAAATGAAGTAGTTAAGTGGTACAATAGCGCCACGCATTTCTATGCCGCACCGGATCGGCGCGGAGAAAATAAAGCAGGCGCCCATTAACTCTACTGGAGGCGTATGAAGACCCTTTTCCGTCGACTTGCCGTACTGACCGCATTCCTTACCGTCCAGGCTCCCGCTTGGGCAAGCGAAGCCGATCTCCGGATCCCTGACCTCCGCGAAGGCCGCTTCGAGATGTTCGGGGACCTCACAGGCTACCAGATCCTCCTTTACGGAGCGTTCATCATTCTGGGAACCGTCGGCCTCTCGATCTTCCAGTTCCTCGAGATCAAGAAGCTTCCGGCCCACCGTTCGATGCTTGAAGTGGCCGAGACGATCTACCAGACCTGTGTGACTTACTTGAAGCAGCAGGCGAAGTTCCTGATGATGCTCTTCGCGATCATCGCCTCGGCGATGTCCTATTACTTCATCGGCCTCCAGCACGAAACCTTCGGGACCCTCGCGCTCGTTCTCTTCTTCTCCATCGTCGGCATGGCGGGCTCCACGCTCGTCGCCTGGTACGGTATCCGTGTGAACACCTACGCGAATTCGCGCACCGCGTTCGCCTCGCTCCGTGGCATTCCGTGGGACGTCGTGAACATTCCGCTCCGCGCGGGCATGTCGGTCGGCCTTTTCCTGATTTCGGTCGAGCTCGTCATGATGGTCATCATCCTTCTTTTCGTGCCGCGCGACATCGTGGGCTACTGCTTCCTCGGGTTCGCGATCGGCGAATCGCTGGGCGCCTCGGTGCTTCGCATCGCGGGCGGCATTTTCACGAAGATCGCCGACATCGGTTCGGACCTCATGAAGATCGTCTTCCAGGTGAAAGAGGACGACCCGCGCAATCCGGGCGTCATCGCCGACTGCGCGGGGGACAACGCCGGCGACTCCGTTGGCCCCACGGCGGACGGCTTCGAAACGTACGGCGTCACGGGCGTGGCGCTCATTTCGTTCATCACGCTCGCGGTCAAGGACACGGACCTTCAGGCTAAGCTGATCGTCTGGATCTTCGCGATGCGCTTCCTGATGGATTTCATGTCGGGCGTGTCGTACTTCATCAACAAGGCGATCTCGGAGAAAAAGTACAAGGGCCTCAAGGAATTCGACTTCGAAGAACCGCTCACGCGCCTCATTCAGATCGCGACGGTGCTTTGTATTTCGACCTCGTACGGCATGTCGTACCTTCTCATCGGCGATCTTCCGGACGGGACGCTCTGGTGGAAGCTCGCTTCGATCATCACGTGCGGCACGCTCGGCGCGTTCCTGATCCCCGAATTCACGAAGGCCTTCACGTCGTCTCACTCGAAGCACGTGCATGAGATCGTGACGGCTTCCCGCGAGGGCGGGGCGTCGCTGACGATCCTCTCGGGCATCGTGGCGGGTTCGTTCTCGGCATTCTGGAAGGGGATACTGATCGCGGGCCTCATGTTCGTCGCGTACCTGATCTCGGGAATGGGCCTCCAGAACATCATGCCGTACGCGTCGGTGTTCGCGTTCGGCCTCGTGGCTTACGGGTTCCTTTGCATGGGCCCGGTGAATATCGCGGTCGATTCGTACGGCCCGGTCACGGACAACGCGCAGTCGATCTTCGAACTTTCGCAGGCCGAATCGATCCCGGGCATCGAGAACGAGATCCAGAAGGATTTCGGCTTCAAGCCCGACTTCAAGCAGGGCAAGCACTACCTCGAAGCGAACGACTCGGCGGGCAACACGTTCAAGGCGACCGCGAAGCCCGTCCTGATCGCGACGGCCGTCGCGGGCGCGACGACGATGATCTTCTCGATCATCCTGATCCTCCAGGAGCACTTGCGCGCGGGTGCGGTGGCCGCGGCAAACGGCGGAATCGTCCCGGACAACATCGGCGAGATCCTTCTCAACGAGAAGCTTTCCCTCACGTCGTCTCCGATCCTCCTCGGCTTCCTGTGCGGTGGCGCGGTGATCTACTGGTTCTGCGGCGCGTCGATCCAGGCCGTCACGACGGGCGCGTATTCGGCCGTCGAGTACATCAAGAAGAACATGAACCTGAAGATCAAAGAAGCCAAGCGCGAGGATTCGATTACGGTCGTCCGCATCTGCACCGAGTACGCGCAGAAAGGCATGTGGAACATCTTCCTCGGCCTTCTCGCGTTCACCCTCGCGTTCGCGCTTTTCGACCCTTACTTCTTCATCGCCTACCTCATGGCCATCGCCGTGTTCGGCCTCTTCCAAGCCATGTACATGGCGAACGCGGGCGGCTCGTGGGATAACGCGAAGAAACTCGTCGAGGTGGACCTGGGCGAGAAGAACACGCCGCTCCACGCGGCCACCGTCGTCGGCGACACCGTCGGCGATCCGTTCAAGGATACGACTTCCGTTTCGCTCAACCCGATCATCAAGTTCTCGACGCTCTTCGGCCTTCTCGCCGTCGAGATCGCGATCAAGATGAATCCGGCGACGACGCGCATCGCAGGGACGGTCTTCTTCCTGGTGGGTCTCTTCTTCGTTTGGAAGTCCTTCTACGGAATGCGTATTCCCGAGAAAGTAAAAGCTTAAGAAGTCCGGTCTTCAAGCGCCCGAGGGGCCAAACCCCCCGGCGCTTTTTTCTCCTCGTCCAACCCCTGAGGTTCCCATGAAAACTCCGAGCGGCATCGTTTACGAAGACAACGGTCTCTCCGGCACGCCGGTGGTGTTCATCCACGGCTTTCCCTTCAACCGCCACCTGTGGGACCCGCAGTTCGCGGCTCTGCGGAAGTCGCGTCGTGTCGTGACGTACGACGTGCGCGGGCACGGGGAGAGCGAGGAAGGGGACGGCCAGTATTCGATCGAGCTTTTCGTGGACGACCTTTTCGCGCTGCTGGATCACCTTAAGATCGAGAAGGCGGTTCTCTGTGGGCTTTCGATGGGCGGCTACATCGCGCTTCGCGCGGCCGAGCGCGAACCCGCGCGCGTGGCGGGGCTCGTTCTCGCCGACACCAAAAGCGAGCCGGATGGCAACGAGGCGAAGCTGAAGAGGTTCAAGACGATGGATCTCGTGAAGCGGCTGGGAGTCGAGAAGTTCGCCGACGACTTCGTGGATTCGGTGGTGGGCGCGACCACGCTCAAGAAAAACCACGCGCTCGTGGACGAGGTCGCGAAACTCGTGCGCGGGAACTCCGCGAACGCGGTCGCGGGCACGCTCCTCGCGCTCGCGGCGCGCACCGACACGACACCCGCCTTAGGCAAGATGAAATTCCCCGTTCTTCTCCTCGTGGGGGCCGAGGATAAGCTCACGCCGCCGGCGGCGTCGGAAGCGATGCAGAAACTGCTCCCACAGGCCGAGCTCCACGTGATCCCCGGCGCGGGGCACCTCTCGAATCTCGAAAACGCGCCCGCGTTCAACGAGAAGCTCACGGCGTTCCTGGGGAGGTTCTAAAAGTGACCGGACCCGTCTGGTTCGTGTTCAAAATGCTTTTTTCGGGCGCGGTCATCGCGTTCGCCTCGTCGCTCGCGGGAAAGAAGCCCGTGCTCGCGGGGTTCATCATCGCGCTCCCCATGATGTCGATGATGAGCCTCCTCTTCATGTACGCGGAGTACCGCGACATGGCGAAGGCGAACACGTTCGCGCTCTCGGTGCTCGCGGCCGTGCCGCTCTCGCTTCTTTTCTTCCTGCCGTTCGTTTTGCACCGCTGGATGAAGCTCGGATTCGGGGCGACGTACCTGGCGGGAATCGTCTGCGTGACGCTCGGCTATCTCGCGCACTCTCTGCTCGCGAAACGGTTTTTTCTCCAGTAGCCTCGCCGATCCGGTCTTTTTTTTCGGTGTCGGTTGTGGTAAAATAGAACTCATTCCGATCCACCTCTACCCCATGATCGATATCTCCAAAATAACGGACCATCTGTACGTCGGCTCGAAAGTTGGGTCGGACCACGCCGAAGAACTGAAGCTTCTGAACTTCGGCCTGATCATCTCCATGATCGGACAGTCCGCGCCGCACGAGATCTACATGCTGCCTCCGTTCAAGACGATCTGGATCCGCGCGTACGACACTTTCTTCACGCCCATTTCCCTGAAACAGCTCCAAAGCGGCGTCGACGCGGCGTTGCCCGTGATCCACGGCGGCGGAAAGGTGCTCGTTTTCTGCCTACAGGGGAGGCGTCGCAGCGTGACGATGGCAGCCGCGATCCTGATCGCCCTCGGCGCTTCCGCCGACGAGGCCACGGAGCTCCTCGTGAAAGCGCGCAAGGTCGCCGACCCGCGCCGTTGGTATGTCCGGCATAAAATCCATGAATTCGAAAAATACTGGCGGGGCTCGAACCCCGCTCCCCTTCCAGGAGGCACCCTCAAGTGATTACCCCCGTTAAGAAGCTTAAAACGGTCCACGTGATCGTCAATCCTATCGCGGGAAAAAAGAAAGAGTCCACGCCCGAAGTCATCCGCGAGGCGATGGAACGCGCGGGAATCGTGGTTGTTCTTTCCACCACCGAGGGAGCCGGCGACGCGCTGCGCTTCGCGAAGGAAGCGGTGGAGAGCGGCGCGGACGCGGTGGCGGTCTGCGGCGGAGACGGGACCGTTCTCGAGGTCGGCAACGGTCTCGTGGAGTCGGACATCCCGCTCTTGATCCTGCCCGGCGGCTCGGCGAACGTACTCGCGACTGAGTTGGGAATCCCGAAAAGTGTCGAGGAGGCGTGCGGAATTCTCGCCGAGAGCCGCTACGAAATTCGCAGCATCGACGCGGCTCGGTTTCATAAGGGGTGTTTCTTCGGCCGCGCGGCGCTCGGTTTCGAGGCCGACATGGTCCGGAGCGCCGACCGCAAAACGAAGAACCGCTTCGGGGTTCTTGCGTATTTCGTCGCCGGCCTGCGTGCGCTGAAGAAGCTGCGGCTCGCCGAATACACGATCCGTATCGACGGCGAGGATTATTTCACGCGCGGGCTCACCTGCATCGTCACAAACGCGGGGAACTTGGGTTTCAGCCGCGTCTCGCTCGACAAGAACGTCGACGTCTCGGACGGGCTTCTCGACGTCATCGTCGTCAAGAAGGCGAGCCTCGGTCTCGTCGGCCACATCGCCGCGACGTTTTGGCGGGGCGAACGGGCCGACAACTGGGACCTCGTCGCGCATTGGCAGGGGAAGGACATCCACGTGACCTCCAAACCCCGGCAAAGGCTCGAGTGCGACGGCGAAATGTTCGACAATGCCCCTTTTCACGCGCAGGTAATCGCGGGCGGGCTCCGGATGGTCGTCCCCAAGGCCGCTCCGAAGCTCGAGGAAACGCCGGCCGTCGCCGATGCCGCCGTCTGATTCGGCGCACTCTGGCGGCGCTCGTGCGGGCGTACTCGCAGTGGAAGTGAAGACCGCGTCGCAAGACCACAAGAACACGATGAAGGAGATCGTGCGCTACTGTCTCGTGACTCCGTTCGTCGGTCTCGTGGATTTCGGGACCTATTACGGCGCGCAGCACGTGATGCCTCTCGCCGCGGCCAAGGCGCTCTCTTTCGCGGCGGCGGCCGTCACGGGGTATCTTCTTAACAAGCACGTCACGTTCGCGAAGCACCGGTCTTCTCCGGCGGAGGCCGCCCGGTATCTCGTCATCCAGTTCTCCCTGCTGGCGTTCAACGTCGCCACGAATCACGCCGCGCTTCTCCTTTCTTCGGGCCGCGTGTGGGAATCGATGCTCACGGCGTCGCTCCTGACGGCCGTCTTGAGCTTCATCTGCAAGAAGTGGTGGGTTTTCCGGTAACGTTGTAGAATGGGCGCATGAATCCCGTCACGGTCATCGCCCGAAGCAAGGCCAAGCCCGGTTTCGAGCCCGTGCTCGAAGCGGTGATTCGCGCCGCCGTCACGCCGACGCACGCGGAAGAAGGCTGTCTCAAGTACTCCTTTCAGCGCTGCCTCGAAGACCCCTCCTCGTACGTGATCGTCGAAAAGTGGACCTCGAAGGAGGCGCTCGACCTCCACCTGACCTCTCCCCATATCGCCGAACTTTTCTCCAAACTGCCCGACCTCCTCGCGGGCCCCCCTGAAATCCAGCTGTTCGAGTCGCTCGACGCCGGGGATCCGGAGAAAGCGGATATCGTCTCGAAGTACACGACGTTCGTCTATCCCGTCTATGTCCTGGGCACGCCCGAAAAAGTGTGGCAGGCGCTCGTGGATCCCGATCTGACGGAGAAGTATTTTTTCGGCCGCCGGGTCGAATCGTCCTGGAGGGTAGGCACGCCGATCAACTTCTGGGAAGCGCCGGGCAAGCGGGACGTTTTCGGAAAAATCCTGAAGTGCGAGCCGGGCAAAACGCTCTCCTACACGTTCGAACACGATCAGGACACGCTGCCGCGCGAAAAATCGACCGTCGCGACGTTCGAGCTCTCCGCCGTAGGAAATGCGACGCGTCTGCGCCTGGTGCATGAACACCTTCTCCCGCGCGACGTCGAATTGAACCCGCACGCGTTCCTCGGCGTCAACAACGGCTGGCCCGCGATCCTTTCGAACCTGAAGAACGTCGTCGAGACGGGCAAAAGCCTCGAATTCGGAAGCTGACGTTCGTCGCATGAGCCGCTGCCCCTGGCCCGCCGAAGATCCTCTTATGCTGGAGTACCACGACCGCGAGTGGGGCGTTCCGCTCCACGCCGACCGGCGGCTCTTCGAATTCCTGGTGCTCGAGACGATGCAGGCGGGGCTTTCCTGGCGCTGCGTGCTTCACAAGCGGGAGAATTTCAGGAAGGCGTACGAGGGGTTCGACCCTGAGAAGGTCGCGCGCTACGGGGCGGCGAAGACGAAGGCGCTCCTTGCGAACGCCGGAATCATCCGGAACCGCTTGAAGATCGCAGCTTCGATCACGAACGCACGGGCGTTCCTCGAAATCCGCGAGGAAGAGGGTTCGTTCGATTCCTACGTCTGGAAATTCACGGGCGGGAAACCGGTCGTGAACCGCTGGAAGACGGTGAAAGAGATTCCGGCCACGACCAAAGAATCGGACGCGCTTTCGAAGGATTTAAAGGCGAGGGGATTTCGTTTCGTCGGTTCGACCGTCTGCTACGCGCACATGCAGGCGACCGGAATGGTGAACGATCATCTCGTCTCGTGCTTTCGTCACGCGGACTGCGCGAAATCGATCACGAAGCGGTAACGCACGTCGCTCTTCACGGTCCGTTCGAACGCCTCGTCGATGCGTTCGGGCGAAACCACCTCTACGTCCGCCGAAATTCCCGCCGCCGCACAAAAATCGAGCATTTCCTGCGTCTCCCGGATGCCTCCGATCAGAGAACCCGCGAGCTTCCGGCGCCGCATGACGAGTGCGGACGCGTCGACCGGGGTCGGGTCGGGGATTCCGACGAGCACCATCGTGCAGTCGCGTTTCAAGAGCCGCAGATACGCGTTGTAGTCGTGCGTCGCCGAGACGGTGTCGAGAAGGAAGTCGAAACGACCCGCGTTCCGCGCGAACGGATCCGCTTCCTCGGACGTGCCTCCCTCGGATTTCACGGATTTCGTCGCGATGAAATCGTCGGCGCCCAGGCGGAACGCGTCGGCGCGCTTGGAAGGGGAGTGGCTGAGGACCGTGACGCGCGCTCCCATGGCCTTGGCGATCTTCACCCCCATGTGCCCGAGCCCGCCCAGGCCCACAATACCGATCTCCTGACCCTTCTTCACGCCGTAGCGTTTGAGCGGCGAGTAGGTCGTGATCCCGGCGCAGAGAAGCGGGGCGGCCCCTTCGAGCGGCAGTCCCGCGGGGATTCGGAGGACGAAATCCTCGTTCACTGTCATCCGCGCCGAATAGCCGCCGTACGTGGGCGTCTTGCCGTCGCGTTCGAAGCTGTTGTAAGTGAACGACGGCTTGTTCGCGCAAAACTGCTCTTCGCCGTCGCCGCACGCTTCGCAGGTGCGACAGGAATCTACCATGCACCCGACGCCCACGACGTCTCCCGCGCGCCATTTCGTGACGGCCGCGCCGACGCCCGACACCTTCCCGACGATCTCGTGGCCGGGAACCATCGGAAAAATGCCGCCGCCCCACTCGTCGCGGGCCTGGTGGATGTCCGAATGGCAGATGCCGCAGTAAAGGACGTCGATCGAAACGTCCCGGGGGCCGGGTGAGCGCCGTTCGACGACGTGTCGGACGAACGGGCCGTTCGGAGTCAGGACCGCGTAAGCGTGGGTTGGGAGAGTCGGCATAGAAAGAACTTATAACATATTCCATTAGAGGTGCATTAAAATAGCATTAAAAGGAGCGGCCGTGCTTTTAGCGTTCCACAAGCCTTTCGGGGTTCTTTCCCAGTTTACGAAACAGGCGCCCGATCACTTGACGCTCGCCGAGTTTGGGTTCCCGGAAGACGTGTACCCGATCGGACGCCTCGATTCGGACAGCGAGGGCCTTCTCCTTTTGAGCGACGAGCCGGAATGGAACGACTGGCTGCTCAATCCCCGGCACGCGCACGAGCGCACGTACCACGCGCAGGTGGAAGGGGTGGCGGTCGAAGAGGCGATGGCGAAGTTGCGGTTGGGAGTCGCGATTCAGGATTGGAAGACGAAGCCCTGCAAGGCGCGTCTCCTGGAGGATCCGGGCCATCCGCCGCGGAGCGTTCCCATTCGCTTCCGTAAAGCCATTCCGACGAGTTGGATCGAATTGACGCTCATCGAAGGAAAGAATCGGCAGGTGCGTAAAATGACCGCGGCCGTGGGGTTTCCCACGCTCCGGCTCATTCGGGTCGCGATGAACGGTCTGCCGCTCGACCTCGCCGCCGGAAAGTGGCGGGAGCTGGGGATTCCGGAACGCGAAATACTGCTCAAGTCATAAAAGGAGAACGCGATGAACGAAGGCTGGAACGGCAATCCCTGGATCGAATCGTTCGTAAGGCCCCGCCGGGCGCTCGAGAAGCTCCGTGACGGCGGTTTCACCGAGGCGCAGGCGTTCGGCCTCTACTTCCTGGGTTCGCTGGCGAGCGCGGCCGCCGGTGTGATGTTCCCGGACACCAGCGATTTTCGCTTCGGTGTGCCGGGCTTCGCTGCGGCGCACGTTTTTTCGCTCGTTCTTTATTGGCCGATGTCTTACGCGCTTCTGGCCGGAGTGAAGCTTTTCCGGGGGAACGCGACTTCGAAGGAAATCCGGCTTTTTCTGGGATGGACGCTCCTGCCGGATTTTTTGTGCGTGCTGCTTTTCCTTCCGCTTTTCGTTCTGAAGACGATGGGCGTGCTGACGGCGGCGGGATCCGTGCTCATCGTCATCGGGCTCATCAAAACGTTCATCCAGTTCTACAAGATCGTGTTGTCGGTGATCGGTCTTTCAGCTATCGGCCGCTTTTCCAAGCTCAAGTCGACTGCGAGCCTGCTTCTGGGCGCAATCCTCGTGATGGGGCCGCTTCTTTTGCTGCGGCCGGTGCTCGAGAAGCCCATCGGTGCGCTTCTGGGCAAATACGACACCGCCCCGGCTGCCGCGCCCGAGCTTTCCGCTCCGCCCGCGCCCGGCGAATTGCCGTCCGTGCCCACTCTGGCGACCCCTGCAGCGCCGTCCGCGGCTCCCGCAGCAAACCCGGCGCCCCCCGCGGCCCCGGAGGGGTCCGTCTAGAATTTTGCTTCCCATCCGCCCGCGGCAGGGTACAATAGGGGGCTAACAAAGGATGAATCCATGAGACCTCAAGGCAACAACATGTTCCGGAACCACGAGACGAAGAAAGAGAAGCCCACGCAGAACGACAAGCTGTACAACTACATCCAAAAGATGAAGCGTCAGCAGGCCGCCGCCAGCCAGAAGAAGGCCTCCGCTTAAGCTCGTTCTCTCCGAAAAACCAAAGCAGGCCCCCTGGCCCGCTTTGGTTTTTTTATTCCCGATCCACCGAGATTGGTTTCTTTTAATGCCTTTCTAATCCAACGCTAATCGCCCGGCTGTATCATACCCTACTCGACAAAAAATCAAACGGGGGCATCATGAAGAAGCCGGGTTTTATCCTTTTTTTAGCGGGCGTGTTCTTTTTCTCTACTTCTGAAAATCTTTTATCAGCGGCGAGTTCGACCGAAGATCGTCCGACCGGGCCGGACGGTTTTACGGTCGCCCAAGAAAAAAGCCGCAACGCGGCGGTCGCGTTTTCCGAGATGCAGCCGGGCGCGCCTTCCGGAAACCTGCCGGCGCAGCCTGAGCCCGGCGTCGTCCCTCTGCCGGCCAAGGGTTCTTTCGCGAATCCAGGACGCCTCTTCTCGCCGAGCTCGTTTTGGAACGCCGCCCTCGCTCCGGGTCGGAAACTAAATCCCAATTCCGCGGCGCTCGTCGGGGAGCTCGTGGCGAAGACCAAGTTAGGGGTGCCGCTCCTGCAGAACCGCAAGCACGGCACACCGCTCTTTTTCGTGAACGACCAAACGCCGAAAGCGCCGGTGTCGGTAATCACGCCCGCCGGCGTCCTTTTGAAGGACTCCAAGCTTCACGCCGAGTTCCGGAAGGGGGTCCCGATCCCCGCGAATATCGCGGAAGCCGCCGGAAACGACGGTCTGCCCACGATCCTGAACGTCGATACTGGGAAGCTTTACGAATTCCGGCGGCTCGAAAAGAAGAACGGCCAGTGGCGGACGAGCTGGGGTGGGATCATCGACGACGTAAAGTCCTCGAACGGCGTGATGCCGATCGTGAAGAATCCGGTCGGCAGGTCCGAGAAGTGGGGCGCGACGGCCTCAGGCCTTCCGGCGATCGGCGGGACCATCCTCCTGCACGAGTTGAAAAGCGGGAAGATCCCGCACGCCCTCTCTCTGGCGATTCCGTACCCGAAGAACTCCTTCGTGTGGCCCGCCGCGCGCGCCGACGGAGGCATCCCGAAGGCGAGCGGCATCCCCGAGGGCTTGCGTTTCCGCCTGCCGAAAAACACCGCGATCGATCCGAAATGGAGCCCCCTCATCCAGATGATGGTCGCGGCCGCGCGGGATTACGGGATCGTGGTGAGCGACGCCGCCGCCTCCGTGACGTTCTTCGGCGAGGATCCCACTCCGTACGGCGGCGACCCGTACCGGCCGTACTACGGCGGTCTCCAGGCATGGGACGTGATGGAGCAGTTCCCGTTCGGGAAGCTGCAGGCGCTGGCTTAAGCGGCGGGGCTTCTGGCCCAGCCTTTTTTTTGTTACAATGGCTCCCGGTGCTTCCTTCCAGCGTACGAACGTTCCTGGCCGGGGTGAAGAGCGAGCTTAAGACCTACCGGCTCGTCCTCGAGCACCCCCGTACCCCCAAACGGGCCAAATGGCTTTTGGGGTTCGCCCTCGCTTACGTCGCTTCTCCGATCGACCTCATCCCAGACTTCATTCCCGTTCTCGGCCAGCTGGACGACTGGGCGGTTGCCGTTTTTCTCGTGCGATCCGCTCTCAAAATGATCCCTCCGGGAGTATTCGAGGAATGCCGGGCGAAAGCCTGCGCCATCGAGACCGGCGGTTCTTAACACAAAATTAACTCGCCCCCGTGTCGTTGGAGGCTATAATCGAAGGCGGAAAAGAGGAAGGTCTTCGATGATTCTCGAAAAAATTCAGTCTCTGCTTCGGAAGCGCTCGTTTCTGAGCGTGGCCACGGCCAGCAAGAACTGCGAGCCACACGCGGCTCCGAAGTTCGTTTTGAAGCTGTCCGAGGGAGATCTATTCCTCATCGACTACGCGATCGCCAAGACCGCCGAGAACATCCGCGCGAACCCGCGCGTCTCGGTGTCGTTCATGGACTTGGACGAACTCGAGGGTTACCGGCTGAGCGGCCCGGCCTCGCTCGTCGAAGACGGCCCGGAGCACGAGGTGCTTCTCAAGGAATTCGACCAGAGGCTCCTCAAACTCTCGGCGGACCGTTTCATTGAGGGCATGAAGAGCGGCAAGCAGACCGGGCACTACGAGCTTGAGATCCCGAACAAGGTCATCGTGATCAAAGTCAAAGTGGACGAGGTCGTCCGCATCGGACGGCAAGGCGAACTTTTCAAGGAGAAACCCGGAATATGAAGAGCGCGAAGTGGACGGATCTCGGAATCCTTTTCTTGCGCGTCCTCACGGGCGCGGGCATGGTTTATCACGGGTATCCCAAGGTGTTCGGCGGCATGATGCCGCGGATGATCGAGGGAGTCGCGGCGATGGGCTTTCCTATGCCCGCGCTTTTTGCTTGGGCGGCGGCTCTTTCCGAGTTCGTCGGAGGAATCCTCCTCGTCCTGGGTTTCGGAGCGCGGTACGCCGCTTTTTTTATCTTCTGCACGATGAGCGTGGCTTTCTTCGTCACACACCGGGCGGATGCGTTCCAAGTGAAGGAGCTCGCGCTCGTGTACTGGGTCATTTCTGTAGCGCTGATCCTGACCGGAGCCGGTAAATACTCGCTGGACGGAGTCGTTCGTAAGGCGGACTGACTTTGGCCGTCTCTTCCAGCGCCAGGTTGAAGAAGAGCCCAGGTCCGAGCAAGACTAGTCGAAAGCGGCCTCCGGGTGTAGAATAGGGACACCCCAAAGACAAAAGGAGGCTCGTATGCCAGCAGGTTCCACGTCCGTTCCCATCGACGTCGGTATTCCCGAAAACGACCGCAAGGCGATCGCCGAAGGTCTTTCCCGGTTTCTCGCGGACACCTATACGCTGTATCTCAAGACCCATAATTTCCACTGGAACGTGACGGGTCCGATGTTCCAGACCCTGCATCTCATGTTCGAGCAGCACTACAACGAGCTTTGGACCGCGACCGACCTCATCGCCGAACGCATCCGCGCGCTGGGCGTCCTGGCACCGGCCACCTACGCGGAATTCTCGACCTTGAGCTCGATCCAAGAGGAGAGGGGCCCGGTCAAGGCGGAGCAGATGATCCGCTCGCTCGTCTCCGGGCACGAATCCGTGATCCGCACCGCGCGCTCTATTTTCCCAGCCGCGGACAAGGCGCAGGATCAGGTCACGATGGATCTTCTCACGCAGCGCATGCAGATCCACGAGAAGACGGCCTGGATGTTGAGAAGTCTTCTCGAACAGTGAACACCGTTCGGTATTCCATGAAAGCGGCGGCAACGATCCTCTTTGCCGCCGCTTTTTCTTTTTCCGCCCATGCCGCTCCGGTGCGCGACGCCCACACGGAGGTGGAGCTTGTCTCGTCTTCCGCATCGGCGTCGCCCGGAGCCGAGATCCGCGTGGCTGTGCATCTGCGTCCCGATCCGCGCTGGCACGTGTACTGGAAGAATCCGGGCGATTCCGGGCTTCCGCCGACGATCGATTGGCGCCTGCCCGAAGGCGCGACGATGGGTCCGGTCGAGTGGCCTTATCCCAGAAAGCTCATCGTCAGCAACATCGTGAATTACGCATTCGAGGAGGATATTCTCCTCGTGGTTCCGGTTCGCGTGCCCGCCTCCGCGAAACCGGGCGCGACGCTCGAAATCGGCGCTTCCGTGAGCTGGCTCGCCTGTGAAGTGGAATGCGTGCCGGGCAAAGCCGAACTCTCGCTCGCCCTCCCCGTAAAAGAAGGGACGCCCGAACCTGACCTCCGGTGGACGCCGGTGTTCGCCGCCGCGCGCTCAAAGCTTCCGATCGCCGGAGCCCCCTGGAGAGTGCGGGCGGCCTACGACGCTTCGCGCTACCGGCTCACGTTCACCCCCGAGGCGGGCGTGCCGGCGGAGCTTTCCGAAGCGTACTTTTTCCCTGACGACAACGAGCTCGTCGATCACGCCGAGCCGCAGAGCTTCGCCCGCGCCGGCGATTCCTGGACGCTCGACATGCCGCGCTCCTCGGTGACCGACCGCATTCCCTCGAAGCTCGAAGGCGTGCTTTTCTCTGAAACCGGATGGCGTGGCCCGGGCTCCGAAAAGGCGCTCGCGGTGAGCGTGCCGCTCGAAAAAACGACGTCCGCCGCCGCGCCCCCGGCTCCCGTTTCTCCGCTGGGGCTCTGGTCCGCCCTTCTTTTCGCGTTCGTGGGCGGTCTCATTCTGAACCTTATGCCCTGCGTTCTTCCGGTCCTCTCCCTCAAGATCTTCGCTTTCATGAAGGAAGCGAGCGAGAACCCGCGAGCGCTTTTTGCCCACGGTCTGGCGTTCACCGCCGGCGTCGTGACGACCTTCTGGACGCTCGCGGGCGTGCTTTTGGCGATCAAGGCGGCGGGGCAGAAGGTAGGCTGGGGATTTCAGCTGCAGTCGCCGCAGTTCGTCATCGTCCTCGCGTTCGTTTTCTTCCTCTTCACGTTGAATCTTTTCGGAACGTTTGAGATCGGCACGTCGCTGACGGGCGCCGGCGGCTCCCTGACGCGCCGCCGTGGCTTGGGCGGCGCATTCGCCAGCGGTGCATTCGCGACGGTGGTCGCCACACCCTGCACGGCTCCGTTCATGGGCACCGCGCTCGGCTTCACGCTCTCCCAGCCTCCGGTCGCTTCGTTCGCGGTGTTCACCGCGCTCGCCCTCGGCATGGCCGCGCCGTATCTGCTTCTCTGCTCCCAGCCCGCGCTTCTCAAATACGTGCCCAAACCCGGCGCCTGGATGGAAACGTTGAAGCAGGCGCTCGGATTTCCGCTCGCGGCCACGGTTATCTGGCTCGCGTGGGTGCTGGGTCTCCAGCGGGGCCTCGACGCTTCGATCGCGCTCGCCGCGGGTCTTCTCGTTTCCACGGTGGGCGCGTGGGCGTACGGACGCTGGGGGACCCCGATCGCTCCGGCCGCTCGCCGTCGTTTCGTGACCGCCGTGTTTATTCTCTCGATCGCCGGCGGCGTGGCGATCGCCTGGAAACTCCTGCCTTCCGAAGCACCTGCGGCCACGGGAGCCGGCGCTTCCGCGCACGGCATCTCCTGGGAGCCGTATTCGGACGAGCGCCTCGAGGCGCTGCTCACCGAAGGACGACCCGTTTTTCTCGATTTCACCGCCGCATGGTGCCTCACCTGCAAGGTGAACGAGCGGGTCGCGCTCGAGGTGCCCGCGGTCCAAAAGAAGTTCAAGGATTACGGCGTCGCGGCGCTAAAGGGCGATTGGACCAACCAGGACGAGGGCATCGCCCGCGCGCTCGCGCGTTACGGGCGCAACAGCGTCCCGCTCTACGTGCTGTACGTCCCCGGCGAGGCCGAACCGAGGGTCCTGCCGGAGATCCTGACTCCTTCGATCGTGCTCGAGGCCCTCGACGCTCTCAAAAAGAAATGAAGCTCGGAGTATAATCGGTACGTTCAATCTCACTGGAGGCTCGCTATGAAAAAGATTTTCGGAACACTTTTTTCGCTCGTCCTGGCTTTCTCGCTCGTTTCGCCCGTGTCCGCCGAACCGGAGGTCGGGAAGCCGGCGCCGGATTTCACGCTGACCGACGTCGAAGGCAAGACGCATTCGCTGTCGCAGTTCAAAGGCAAGTTCGTGGTGCTCGAGTGGGTGAACCACGGCTGCCCGTTCGTCGTGAAGCACTACGAAAGCGGCAACATGCAGAATCTGCAGAAGACTTACACCGGCAAGGACGTGACGTGGCTCAGTGTTTGCTCGTCCGCCCCCGGGAAGCAAGGACACCACACCGCCGAAGAGTGGAAGGGCCTTCTCAAGGAGAAGAATTCCTCCGCCACCGCGACGCTTCTCGACGCCGATGGCAAGGTCGGCAAGCTCTACGGCGCGAAGACCACGCCGCACATGTACGTCGTGGACCCCGCCGGGAACCTCGTGTACAAGGGCGCGATCGACAGCATCGCGAGCACCGAGACCTCCGACGTTCCGAAGGCGAAGAATCACGTGTCGGCCGCGCTCGACGAAGCCCTGGCCGGGAAGCCCGTCACCGAGTCTTCGACGAAGCCCTACGGCTGCTCCGTCAAATACGCGTAATTAAAAAACCGCCGGCCGGCCGCCTTTTTTTCAGAGGGCGTCCGGCCGTTTTTTTGAACGAATCCCAAGACCGCCGTCGTCTTGTCGGATAAAGGAATCGCCAAGATGACCCCAACGACTCCCGAACTCACCGCGGCGCTCAAGCGCTTCTTCGGCTACGAGACGTTCCGGCCGCTCCAGCGCGAAATCATCGAAGATTCGCTGATGGGGCGGGACACGCTCGCGATCCTTCCGACGGGAGCCGGCAAATCCCTCTGCTATCAACTTCAGGCGATGCTCCGGCCGGGCCTCACCGTCGTCGTGTCGCCGCTCATCGCGCTCATGAAAGACCAGGTGGACGCGATGGAGGCGGCCGGCATTCCCGCGACTTGCCTCAATTCGTCGCTCGAGGCCGACGACGCCCGCGAGCGCCTGCGTGGAATCGAAGAAGGTGGCATCAAGCTTCTGTACGCGGCACCCGAGCGCATCATGCTTCCTGGGTTCCTCGATTCGCTCCGGCGATGGAACGTTTCACTGGTGGCTGTCGACGAAGCGCACTGCATCAGCGAGTGGGGACACGATTTCCGGCCCGAATACCGGCGCCTCGCCGAACTGCGCGATCTTTTGCCGGGCGTGCCGTTTCTGGCACTCACCGCCACCGCGACCGAGCGTGTACGCGAGGACATCGTGCGCCAGCTGCGGTTTTCGGGCGCGTCCGTCCATCTGGCGAGCTTCAACCGCCCTAATCTTACCTACCGCGTCGTCGCCAAGCATAAGCCTTACGACCAGCTCATCGAGTACGTCTCGAAAAACCCGTCCGAGAGCGGAATCGTCTACTGCCATAGCAGGAAAACCGTCGAAAGCGTCGCAGAGCGGTTGAACGAGGACGGCGTGCGCGCCGTTCCGTACCACGCGGGGCTCGACGCGGCCGTGCGCGACCGCAATCAGGAAAAGTTCCTCCGCGACGACGCGCGCGTGGTGACGGCCACAATCGCATTCGGCATGGGCATCCACAAGTCGAACGTGCGGTTCGTCGCGCACTACGACCTCCCGAAGAATGTGGAAGGCTACTATCAGGAAACAGGCCGTGCGGGCCGCGACGGCCTGCCCGCCGACTGCCTCCTCCTTTTCGGCGCGGGCGACGTCGTGAAGCACGCCCAGTTCATCGACGAAAAAGGGGACCTGCGCGAGCGTGAGGTGGCTCGCCGCCAGCTTCAGCAGGTCGTCCATTACGCCGAAAGCTCGACGTGCCGCCGCGTCGAGCTTTTGCGCTATTTCGGGGAGACGTACGACCGCGTTCCCTGCGGGGCCTGCGACAACTGCCTTACGCCCAAAGAGACCTTCGACGGCACCGTCTCGGCTCAGAAGCTTCTGTCCTGCGTTGTCCGCATCCGCGAAAAAAACGGTTTTGGGGTGGGTCTAGCGCACGTCACCGAGGTGCTGACGGGCGCCGACACGGAAAAGATCCGCAAGTGGGGCCACGAGGGGCTTTCCACGTACGGTATCGGCAAGGAACACACTCGCCCGGAGTGGTCCTCGATCGGCCGGGAACTCGTCCGGATGGGTTTTTTGCGGCAGACCGAGGGCAAATTTAGCGTCCTCGAACTCACCGAAGCGGGCCGCGTCGCTTTGAAAGAAAGACGGTCGATCACGCTCTCACGGCCCGTAGGGAAGCCCGCCGCGGCGCCCCGGCCCGCGCGCCGAGGGGAAATCGTCTGCGACGAAGCGCTCTTCGAAAAGCTGCGGCGCCTGCGGAAACGCCTGGCCGACGAGAAAAACGTGCCCGCCTACATCGTTTTCTCGGACGCCTCGCTCCGCATCATGGCGCGCGACCTGCCCGGTGACGAGATGGAGTTTGCCCGCATTGGCGGGGTGGGCGCAAAGAAATTGGAAGAGTTCGGCGGCGCGTTTCTCGCGGAAATCGCCGAATACCGGAACGGCGTCCGGTGAAGCACGTTCTTTTTCTTTGGGCGCTCGCTTTTTTTTGCGGCGTTTCCGCACACGCCGAGGAAGGCAAGGCGCTTTTCGTCTCGGTGATCCAGGAGCCTCCGGTCCTCGAGAGCCGCAAGGACATCCGCCGCCTCGTCGCATTCGCCGAAGAAACGAACGTGAAAACGCTTTTCGTCCAGATCTACCGCGAGAATAAAGCCTGGTTTCCCTCCGCCGTCGCCGACGCTTCGCCCTACGAGGCCGCGAAGGCCGCCGTCGAGGAAGATCCCTTCGCACGGCTCGTGCGCGAGGCGCACGCGAAGGGGATCGAGGTCCACGCCTGGATCAACCTTCTTAGTCTGAGTCAGAACGAAAACGCCCCGCTTCTCCGAGAGCACGGTCCGGCCATCCTTACCCGGAACGCCGAGCCGAAAAAGACGCTCGCCGATTACCGCATCGACGACCAGTATTTCCTCGAGCCGGGCGACCCGCGAGTCCGAGAGACGCTGCTTGAGATCGTGGGGGAGATCGCCCACGCCTATCCCGAAATGGACGGACTCCAGTTCGACTACGTGCGCTACCCCGATTGGAAGCCCGCGTACGGACGCACGGAAGCCAACGAGTTCCGTTTCCGGCAGGCGACAGGCGTTCAGACCATCGACGAGCAGGATCCGCTTTGGCGGGAATGGAAACGCGATCAGGTGACGAGTCTCGTCCGCGTGCTCCGCGCTCACGCACTCGAAATCAATCCGCGGCTCCGGGTGTCCACGACCGGACTCGTGCCTTATTCGCGCGCGCGGGAAGAGGCTTTCCAGGATTGGGCACTCTGGGTGGAGGAAGGACTCGCGGACTTCGTGACTCTCATGGCTTACAATATTTCCACGCCCCGCTTCGAAGAGATGATCCGCGACGCCGAACGGCGGATCGGAAGCCTATCGAAGGTCCACGTGGCGGTCGGCGCTTACACGGCGCTCAAAAACCCCGCGGTGTTCGAAGAGCAGTTCCGGCTCGCCGAGCGTTCGGGGGCCAGGGCCCCCGTGGTTTTCCATTACGGTAGCCTTCTCGAGAACCCGGCGCTCGTCGAGCCTCTCCGTGAGACAAAGAAGCGCACGACCTGATACAATGATCCGATAAGCGACGTCTATTAAAACCAAGGAGAGACCGATGAATACCATCATTCGTAAAGGGACCGCCCCGCGTTCGCGCTGGCGCTCGTCCTGACCTCCGTGCCCGCCTTCGCCGGAGAAGGCAAGGGAGAGATGTTCGAGAAGAAGCTTGAGAAAATGACCGAGAAGTTGTCGCTCACGGCCGACCAGCAGACGCAGATCCGCTCGATCCTCGAATCGAAGAAGAAGGAAATGGAAGACATGCGCCGCCGGACCGACGAGCAGATCCACGCGGTCCTGACCGAAGAGCAGAAGAAGAAATACGAAGACATGAAGAAAGAATGGAAAGAAAAGAAGGCCGAGTGGAAAGAGAAGCAAAAAGAAGGCAAGAAATAGGCGCCTGACGCCGCCGCTTTGACAGACCGCATTTAAGGAGACTCCCATGAAACGTTCCGCTTTTTTCGGCCTTTTCCTCGCAGCGCTTTGCGTCGCCGTCGACGCGAACGCCGCCACCACCAACTTCGGCCCCCGTTCAAAAAAAACCGTCGAGACCCGCGACGAGCGAAAGTCCGCCGAACCCCGGCAATCCGCCTCGGCGACGATTCCCGTCACCGTGGTCGCCGAACCGGCACCCGCTCCAGTTTTTACCGGCAATCCGAAAGTCCGTATCGAAACGACCGCCGGAACGATCGAAGCTGAGCTTTTCGCCAAAGAAGTGCCGAAGACGGTCGAGAACTTCGTCACGCTCGCGAAGAAAGGTTTTTACGACGGCATCGTCTTCCACCGAGTGATCCCGGGCTTCATGATTCAGACCGGCGATCCGACGGGCACCGGCACCGGCGACGCTGGTTATAAATTCGGGGACGAATTCTCGGCGTCTCTCAAGCACGACGCCCCGGGCGTTCTCTCGATGGCGAATTCCGGACCGAACACCAACGGAAGCCAGTTCTTCATCACGGACGCTGCGACTCCCTGGCTCGACGGACGGCACTCGGTGTTCGGCCGCGTCACCGGCGGACTCGACGTCGTGAAAAAGATCGCCACCGCCGAAAGAGACTCGAGCGACAAGCCGCGGACCGAGATTAAGATGACGAAGGTGACGGTCACGGGCGCTTGATCGCCGCCGAGTCCGCCGCCTCCGCGGCGGTCCCTCGGGAAGAAGCCGGTTCGCGCTGGATCCTAGGTCCCGCGCGCGACCGGCTCTTCTTCGTTTATTCACCCCTCCTTGCACTCGCACTGGGCGTCGCGGCGTCGCTCACGCCGCTCGCCGACGAGACGTTCTCTCTCTACGGCAGGTCCGAGTCCTGGGTCTCGCTCTTTTCGGGCGCGTTCACGATGGCGCATCTTTCGATCGTGTTCTTCCGCAGCCACGGGAACCCCGCGATTTTCAGCCTTTATCCGAAACGCTTTCTTCTGGCGCCGCCGCTTCTTTTGGGCGCGATGCTCGTTTCGAAATGGGCGCTCGTGACCGCGTTTGTCCTCGCCGTCTGGTGGGACGTGTATCACTCGGCGCTCCAGACGTTCGGTCTCGGCCGTTTGTACGACGCGAAAGCGGGGGCGGATTCCGAAGAAGCCCGCCGTCTCGACCGGGGCCTCAATCTCGTCCTCTATATTGGCCCGATCCTCGCCGGGGCAACCCTCATGGATCACGCGGCCCACTTCGACAAATTCGGCAATCTCGGCGCCGTGTTCCTCTCGGGCATTCCCGCCGCGCTCGACGCGCGCCGCGGACCGCTCTCGTTGGCCGCGCTCGGGGCGGGCGCCGCGTACGTGGCCTATTATCTTTGGCGCGTCCGCGCGCTCGTCCGGGCAGGTCTCCCGGTGCCGCGCGAAAAGACCGTGCTCTTCGCCTCCACCGCCGCCTGCTCGATCTACACGTGGGGATTCAACTCGTTCGGCCAGGCATTCTTCATCATGAATTTTTTCCACGCGCTCCAGTACTTCGCGCTCGTCTGGCACGCCGAGAAAACGCGCATCCGCTTCCTGCCGTTTCTTCTGGGCGCCGGTTTCGCCTACGGCGTATGGGCGAAACTGTGGGGCGAATCTTCGCACGCGGCGTTCGCCGTGCTTTTGACGGTGTCCCTGCTCCACTTTTGGTATGATGGCTTCGTTTGGTCCGTGCGTAAAAAACAGATCGCTTAAAATAAGGAGAACCGCGAATGACCCGTCAAAACGTCTCGACAGGCGGCAAGTGGGAACCCCTCATCGGCTACTCGCGTGCGGTGAAGGCGGGAGAATACGTCCACGTTTCGGGCACGACCGCCTCCGGTCCCGACGGACTCGTGGGAAAAGGGGACGTCCATGCGCAGACCGTTCAGACGTTGAAAAACATCGAAGCCGCGCTCGAGAAGGCCGGCGCGAAGCTCTCAGACGTCGTCCGGACGCGGATTTTCATGACGGACATTTCCGAATGGGAGAAGTGCGGCAGGGCACACGGGGAATTCTTCGGCACGATCCGTCCGGCCACGACGATGGTCCAAGTCGCGAAGCTGATCGATTCCGAAATGCTAGTTGAAATCGAAGCAGACGCTTACGTCGGTCGCTGAAACGGTTTTACTAACAAAATTGTATTAATAAGTCTATTAAAGACTATCATTCATTATTAGCCTCTGTGCGTATTTGATAACCTATTGAAAAGACTGACATTGCAAGGTAGTCTTCTTATAGACGCAAGTTGAGGCCGATTCTTTTAAGCTCTAATTGAAGACTTTAAAAAAGGCGGAAAGTAAGATGAAGAAGCTGCTCCCCGCAATCCTGACGGCGATCGTGACGATTCAGTCCGTGCCTCAGGTCGCCTTCGCCGAAGAGGCTTCATTTAATCAGCAGCCCTTCGGGACCATGCCTTTCACCGCCTCCGAAAGCCGGGAAGCCGCCCAGCGCGGCCACGTCGCGAGCCTGAATGCGCTCGCGGACTTAGAGGCGCTGAACCGCGCCGCCATCGCAGCCCCCAGCGCGTCGCCTTTCACCGCGATGGCCTCGACCGGCACGGACGGCCGGCCGGATTTCGCGGTCACGGTCGACGCCAAAGGCGTCCTCCGCGCCGCCTATAAAAACCGTACGCTCACCGGAAAATATGATTTCGTCTCGGGCCGCGCGGTTCTGAAGAGCGCCGATTCTCTCGAAACGTGGACGATCTCGATTCGCGACGAGGCCGGAGTCCGCACGGTCGCCTCGTTCCGCACGGAACAAGGCGGCGTGTCGGTCGACAGGAAATTCGACCGCAGCGGGCTTCTTGCCGCCCGCACGGGAGCGACGCGTTTCTCCGACGGCAGCGTTTCCGAGACCGCCGACACGTTCGCCTACGCGCGTATCGGCGGCCGTCCGATCGTGAACGCGACGACGAGTCTCTGGCGGTTCACGGACTCCGACGGCCGCATCCTGCAGGAAGCCGAAACCCGCGCGTCCACGCGGTACGGCACCGACGGCGCTGCGGAAAGCTCGGTTTCGCTTCAGCGGATCGTGGAGAACGGACAAGACTTTTACGGCGCTGCCGCTTTCGAATGGACCGACTCCCCCTCGGGCCAGGTTCGGACCAGCGCCTCGCTTTACGGTCTCGAGGAGAATCTCTTCCGGACCATCGGTGCGGCCGACGCAGACGCGGTAATCTCGCGGGCGATCGTCGTGACGGAAGCGCATTACGGCGCCGGCCGTCTTCGTTTCCTCGCCGACCGCGAGCGCGACGCCGCGGGCGTACTGCGCGACAAGAGGACCATCCTTCCCGATGGCACGATCCGGATCGTCGTGGGCGAGGCGGATCCGCGCGACGGCGGCTCGGACGATCTCGTCTTCCGTCAGACTTCCGTCGGCGGCTGGTCGACCTTCTTCGGCGACAATTACGAAGCCGCCAACGGTTTCTGCTGCACGATTTACGAGGGCTACGGCCTCGCCTTCACGAAGTACGTCGGCGGCGTTCCAGGAGAAGAGCGCAAAGTGCAGGTGGTCGTTGATTACCCGCGAGTGAAGACGGTCGAGCTGGAAGGCGTGACTTACCGCATCGACCTGGCCGGCGGCGAGGTTCGTCTGACCGAGGAAAAAATCGCTGCCGCAGCCGAGGCGCCCGCAGCCGTCGAAGAAATCGTGATCCACTCGTCTCTGCCGGCCGTCGAAAAGCGCGCTGCCGAGCCTTTCCGGATCCGTCCCGCCGAACACTTCGTGCCGTCTTTCACCTCTCCCGTGCCGCCCCAGGCTCTTCGCCGCGCCCCCTCCGACTTAAAGGCCCGCACGCGCAATGCTTCCGGCCGGCGCGACGACGAGGATTTCTTCGGAGCCGCCGAAGTTTAAGCCCGCTTGACCGCCCGCCTCGTTCTGAGTTAGGCTAAATCTACCCCTCGTGCGATCGTTTTATTGGAAAGGATCTTTAGGTTTCATGTCTCAGGCGGTTTCTCCCCCCAAGCTCGGCCGCGAACGGACGGCCGTCACCGGTTTTCCCAATGAGCGCGCCGTGGCCCCGACGGCCTTCGCTGACGGCCGCTACAAATCCGATTACGTCCACCCCAACGCAGAAGGTTACCGGAAGATCGCCGAACGCGTCCGCGAATTCCTCGACCGAAAAGGAGCTCTTTGAAACCCCCGCGCAAGACGGCTTTCCCGATCGTCAACGTTTACGAACGCTACGGGAAGATCGTCGTCGTCCCGACTTCCCAAACGCTCGCCGGTTTCTACGTCGACAAGGATCCCGCGAAGCTCTTGAAAGCCGACTGGAACGAGATCGGGGAGGCGGTGCTCGCGGCGCGTAAACGGTTCGAAGCTGGAGTGCCGGTGCCGGTGTGGACGAAAAAAAGCACGCACCCCGCGCGCGAGGCGTTCGGTGCGCGCTCCGAAGCCGAATTCCTGAACTACTGCCGGCTCTGCTCGGTGGAATTTACGCCCGAGAAAATTCATGCGATTCCGTACCAGAACCGCGGCGCAGACGAGGGTTTCGTGCCCGCCGAAGCCGTCGCGTGCGAAGCCTTCGGCCCCGACGCCGCGGCCGTCGGCGACGCGGTCCGTCGTGCGCTGTCTCTTAGCGGTAAAGGAAAAGCCTCCTGAAAAAAGAACCGGCCTAAAGACGAAATCCTGCCTCATGCCGTCGGCTTTAAATCCCCGAAAATTTCGACGGCAAACGGCAGGATTTCGTCTTTAGGCCGGTTCCTTCGTCCCGCATAAGACGAAACCCGAAAGAAAAGTGCGCAAAAAAAGAATCCGCCGTTGCCGTCGAAATTTTCGGGGATTTAAAGCCGACGGCGCAAGGCGGAGTCTTTTTTTGCGCACTTTCTCCGATTCCCCTTGATTTTCATGAGGGAATTTAGTACAATAACGTCACTTCAGATCGGAGTCCTTCCGGTCTACTCGTTCCAAGATCCTCCGTTAAGCTTGCTCCGAACATTCACGTTTAGGGGGTGCACATGCTCAACAGACGACGGATATTTCACGTCCTCTTCTTCAGCGCGTTTACTTTGTTCTGCGTCGACGCGTCCGCCAAAGAATACTGGAACGGCAGCGAATGCGTCGCGTGTCCCGACGGCGCGTTCACCTCGTTCGATCCTCTCAAAAACAGCAGCCCCACGCGTGACTCATCGGGCGGCGGCGGCTCCCGGCCTCTTCCTTCCGCCGGCCCGACCGATTTCACTCTCAACGGTTCCGCCCGGCTCCCGGACGAATTCGTCCTCGTGCCTCAGGAATCGAGCGTGATGTATTTCGTCGTGGGTCCGGTCAAGCACGTCGACGCCAAGCAACACCTCGTCGTCGTGGAAAACCGCAGCACGCGTAAGAGGCAAAACATCTTTGTCTTCGACCCGATCATCCACTCCCTCCACGACCGCAACGTCGTCGAGGTGTGGCTTAAACCCGGCTCCAGCCGGGCGGAGAGGATCCACCGCCTCTCCTAACCGCTCTTCAAAACGTCCCCCCGTAGGAACCGCCCCGGGAGCCCTCCTCCCGGGGTTTTCATTTATCCTCTCAGCCTCTTCTTACGCCCGGAATAATTGTTAAAGCTTAGATAATCGTCTCACTTATCATATGTTCTTATAATGGGTCAATAGACTCATTAATAGATATATTTATACTATATTCTGGGTTTAAATATAATTATTTCGAACTATATAGATTGTTATCTCCACTTTCATTTATTCACAGGTTATTAGAAACTGTGGACAAGTGTAATATGGGCGCCACAAGCGGGATTCAGGGGTTCAAAAGGTATTTGACGAAGATGGTCATGTATGATATCATTATGGCTCATTAAAGCTAAGCCTACCAGTCAGGTTTAAAGGGTGCATCCAATGACAGATTCCCAGAAGTTCGACCATCTCGATAAGCTCGAGAACCAGTCGATTTTCATCCTTCGCGAGGCCTATAAGAAGTTCAAGAAGCTAGCCATGCTTTGGTCCATCGGAAAGGACTCCAACGTCCTTCTATGGCTGGCACGGAAAGCCTTCTATGGGTATTGCCCGATCCCGCTCGTTCACATCGACACTTCCTATAAGATCCCCGAAATGATCGAGTTCCGCGACCGCTACGCCAAAGAGTGGAACCTGAATCTCATCGTCGGGCAGAACAAGCAGGCGCTCGCCGACGGAATGAACTTCACGCAGGGGCGCATTACGTGCTGCACGGCTTTGAAGACCACGGGCCTTCAGCAGATCATGGAACAGTACGATTACAAGGGTCTCATCCTCGGCATTCGCCGGGACGAGGAATCCACACGCGCCAAGGAGCGTTACTTTTCGCCCCGCGATAAGAACTTCGAGTGGGATTTCAAGGACCAGCCGCCGGAGCTTTGGGATCAGTTTAAGACCAACTTCGACGAGAACACGCACATCCGCATCCATCCGCTTCTCCACTGGACGGAGGTGAACGTCTGGGAATACATCCAGCGTGAACAGATTCCGGTCGTGTCGCTTTATTTCTCGAAGAACGGCAAGCGCTACCGGAGCCTGGGGTGCGCGCCTTGCACGGCCACGATTGATTCGCAGGCTTCTTCGATCCCCGAGATCATCACCGAGCTCAAGGCCACGAAAACCTCTGAGCGTGCCGGGCGCGCCCAGGACCAGGAAGACACCTACGCGATGCAGCGCCTCCGCGCCAAAGGATACATGTGATGAACACCGCTCCCCTGCGCGGCGAGGAGATCGTCGCCGAGACAAACGAAACGCTGAAATTCGTCATGGTCGGCCACGTCGACCACGGCAAATCCACGCTGGTCGGCCGCCTGCTCCACGAGACCGGCTTCATTCCCGACACCAAGGTCGAACACGTAAAGAAAGTCTGCGATGACCAGGGCAAGGGCTTCGAGTTCGCGTTCCTCCTGGACGGCCTCGAGGAAGAGCGCGACCAGGGCATCACGATCGACGTCGCGCAAATGTTCTTCCGGACAAAGAAGCGCAACTACGTCGTCATCGACGCTCCCGGCCACAAAGAATTCCTGAAGAACATGATCTCGGGCGCTTCGAACGCGGACGTGGCGTTCCTCCTGATTGACGCCGAAGAGGGTATTCAGGAGCAGACGAAGCGCCACGCGTACCTCCTTTCGCTTCTGGGCATCCGCCAGATCGCGGTCGTGATGAACAAAATGGACTTGGTCGGCTATTCCGAAGAGGTCTTCAACCGCACGCGCGACGCGTATCTCGAATACCTTTCGACGATCGGCGTGAAGCCTTACACGTTCATTCCGATCTCGGCCTACCACGGCGACAACGTCGTCAAAAAGAGCGACAAGATGCCCTGGTACGCGGGAGGGTCGCTTCTCGAGACGCTCGACGCTTTCGAATCGAAGGACGATCGCTCGAAGCTGCCCTTGCGCCTTCCGGTGCAGGACGTCTACAAGTTCGACAAGCGCCGCATCATCGCGGGCCGCGTCGAGGCCGGCAGCGTGAAGGTGGGCGACGAACTCGTTTTCCTGCCCTCCGGCAAGACCACGAAGGTAAAATCCATCGAGAAATGGAACGCAGCGACGCCCGAGCTCGTGATCGCGGGCGAATCGACGGGCCTGACGATGGAAGAGCAGATTTTCGTCGAGCGAGGCGACATCGCCTGCAAGAAGAACGAGCAGCAGGCGCTCGTGGCCGACCGCTTCACCGCGAATATCTTCTGGATGGGCAACAAGCACCTCCAGAAAGGCGGCAAGTACATCCTGAAGCTCGCGACGATGGACATCGAGTGCGTGATCGACTCGATCCCGCGCGTCATCAATTCCTCCACGCTCGAGGAGATCTCGAAGAACGCCGCCGAGGTCGCCAAGAACGAGGTCGCCGAGATCATCCTCACCACGAAGAAGCCGATCGCCTTCGACACGTTCGACCTGGTCCCCGAGACCGGCCGTTTCGTGATCGTGCACGAGCACGACGTGCGCGGCGGCGGCATCATCCACAAACTCGTCGAGCATTACTCGGCAATCTGATCTCCGTGACCCATCCCGTCCTAGACCTCGAGAAGGCCAACGCCGAATTAGAAAAAGCGTCCGCCGTCGCGTTCCTTCAGTGGGCGTTCCGCACGTTCACGCCCGGGAAGATCGCATTCGCCTCGTCGTTCGGCTTGGAAGACGTGGTGGTGATCGATATCGTTCACAAGATCGATCCTTCCGTGCGGTTCTTCACGCTCGACACCGGGCGACTGAACGAGGAGACCTACGACGTGATGGAGCGCGTGCGCCGGAAGTACGACGTCTCGATCGAGAGCTATTTCCCGGACGCGACGAAGGTCGAGAACTTGGAACGCGCGAAGGGTTTTTACTCCTTCCGCGAATCCGTAGAAAACCGCAAGGAGTGCTGCGCGATCCGGAAGATCGAGCCGCTCTCGCGCGCGCTAAAAGGGATGGAGGCCTGGATCACGGGGCTTCGCCGCGAGCAGTCGGTGACGCGCACCGAGATCCGGAAGATCGAATCCGACGCGGGCGGGCTCCTCTATAAATTGAATCCTCTTGCGGACTGGACGCTCGCGGACGTGTGGGCGTACATCAAGAAGAACGACGTCCCGTACAACGCGCTCGCCGACAAGGGATACCCCTCGATCGGCTGCTCGCCGTGCACACGCGCGACGGCTCCCGGCGAGGACGTGCGCGCGGGCCGCTGGTGGTGGGAGAGCCCCGAGCACAAGGAGTGCGGGCTCCACAACAACCCGAACCACCCCAAGCTTCCGAACGGAAAACATTGATGACCGCTTCGACCGCCACGCTCACGCTGAAGCAAGCCGCCTACGACGCGATGATCGCGCACGCGAAAGCCGGCTACCCGAACGAAGCCTGCGGAATTCTCGGGGGCGGCGCGGACACCGGCGAGCGTTTCTATCCGCTCAAGAACGCGGACGAATCGCCGATCAGCTATTTCATGGACCCGAAGGAGCAGCTCCGGGTCTTCAAGGCCATGCGCGAGGGCGGCGTCGAGATGCGCGGCATTTTCCACTCGCACGTGACGAGCGAAGCGTACCCGTCGCAGAAGGACGTGCGCCTTGCGTTCTATCCCGAGGTGAGCTATCTCATCGTGTCGCTTTCGGACATGGAGAAGCCGGTTTTGAGATCGTTCCGAATCAACGAGGAGAAGGTCAGCGAGGAGGAGATCCGAATTGTCTAACCAAGCCGAACTCATCAAGATCACGCTGAACGGCAAGCCGAACGAGATCCAGGGCGGCACCACGGTCTCGGCGCTCCTTGCGAAATGGAAGATCCGGCCCGAGCTCGTTACGGTCGAGATCAACGAGAACATCCTGCAGAAACTAGAATACGAAGAGACCGCGATCAAAGAAGGCGACAAGGTCGAGTTCGTGTTCTACATGGGCGGCGGCGCGCCGTACGAGTCGATCCTCGACTTCGTCGGAAACACGCCCCTCGTGAAGCTCCAGAAGGTCGTCGAAAAGGGGAGCGCCACCGTTTACGCGAAGCTCGAGATGTTCAATCCGGGCGGCAGCGTGAAGGACCGCATCGCGCTCAACATGATCGACGCGGCCGAGAAGAAGGGCCTCCTCAAGCCGGGTTCTGTCATCGTCGAGCCGACGAGCGGGAACACGGGCATTGGCCTAGCTATCGTCGGAGCCGTCAAAGGCTACAAAGTCATTCTCACGATGCCGGAAGGCATGAGCCAGGAACGCATTCAGATCGTCCAGAGCTTCGGCGCGGAGGTGGTTCTTACGCCCGCGAAGGAAGGCATGATCGGCGCCGTCGAAAAGGCGCGCGAGATCGTCGCCACGAAGAAGGACGCGTTCATGCCACAGCAGTTCATGAATCCGGACAACCCGGCGATGCACCGGAAGACCACGGCGAAAGAAATCCTGAAGGAGCTCGACCAGCTCGACGCGTTCGTCGCGGGCGTCGGCACCGGCGGGACGATCACCGGGGTCGGCGAGGTGCTGAAGAAACACGACCCGAAGATCCGCGTGATCGGCGTCGAGCCTAAAACTTCGGCGGTCCTTTCGGGTGGCCGCCCCGGGCCGCACATGATTCAGGGTATCGGCGCGGGTTTCGTTCCGGACGTCCTGAACCGCCAGGTGATCGACGAGGTCCACACCGTCGACGACCAGGAAGCGTACCAGATGGCTAAGCGGCTCTCGCGCGAGGAAGGCATTTTCGCTGGGCTGTCGTGCGGAGCAGCCTGCTCGGTCGCGGTGAAGGTCGCGAAGACTTTGGGCGCCGGCAAGACGGTGGTCGTGATTTTCCCCGATTCGGGCGAGCGGTACCTCAGCATCGAACCGTTTTTTAACATTTAAGGGACGCGCGAATGAGTTACGTGAAAGGCTTACGCTGCAGGGAATGCCAACGCGAATATCCTGCGGCGGCGCTCTACGTCTGCGAGTTCTGTTTCGGCTCGCTCGAAGTGGATTACGACTACGACAAGATCAAATCGAACATCTCGCGCGAGACGATCGAACGCGGTCCGAAGTCGATCTGGCGCTACCGCGACCTCCTGCCGATCGAAGGCGAGCCAACCGTCGGCTTCCACGCGGGCTTCACGCCGCTCTTCAAGGCCGACAACCTCGCGCGCGTCCTGGGTGTCCGCGAAGTGTGGGTCAAGGACGACTCGGTCTGCCATCCGACGCTCTCTTTCAAGGACCGCGTGGTGGCGGTCGCTCTCACGCGCGCCAAAGAACTTGGCTTTAAAACAGTCGCGTGCGCTTCCACCGGGAATCTCGCAGGTTCGGTGAGCGCGCAGGCCGCCTGGGCCGGCCTCAACCGCTTCATCTTCATCCCACACGACTTGGAGCTCGGGAAAGTCGTGGGCTCGCTCACGTACGCACCGAACCTCATCTCGGTGGAAGGTAACTACGACGACGTAAACCGCCTTTGCGCGGAGATCGCCGCGAAGTACCGTTGGGCCTTCGTGAACGTGAATATCCGCCCGTATTACGCGGAAGGTTCGAAGACCTACGGCTATGAGATCGCCGAACAGCTCGGCTGGAAGACGCCGCGCCACGTGGTCGTACCGGTGGCATCCGGCTCCCTCCTCGTGAAGATCTGGAAGGCGTTTAAGGAATTCAAGAAGCTCGGCCTCATCGATTCCGTGGATTCGAAGATCCACGGCGCGCAGGCCGAGGGCTGCTCGCCGGTCGCTGCCGCCTGGCGGGACAAGAGCGAGATCATAAAACCCGTGAAACCCAAGACGATCGCCAAGTCGCTCGCAATCGGGAATCCGGCCGACGGCATCTACGCACTCGACGCTATGAAGGAATCGGGGGGTTCCGCGGAGACCGCGACCGACCAGGAGATCATCGACGCGATCAAGCTTTTAGCGTCTACCGAAGGCATCTTCACCGAGACCGCCGGCGGCGTTACGATGGCGTGCGCGAAGAAGCTCGTCGAAAAAGGCGTCGTCAAGAAAGACGAGTCGATGGTGATTTGCATCACCGGCAACGGACTCAAGACCCAGGAAGCCATCACCGACCACATCGGCAAACCGTACAAGATCAAACCGAGTCTGGATTCGTTCGAGCAGAACCTCCGGAACGAATCGAAAATAAAGGAGGACGTATGGGCGTCAAAGTAAGGATTCCGACTCCACTTCAGAAACTGACGAACAACCAGAGCGAGGTGCAGTGCGAGGCCTCCGACGTGAACCAGCTCCTGAGCGAGCTCGAGAAGACCTATCCCGGCATCAAAGAGCGCCTCTGCGACACCGAGGGCAAGTTGCGCCGCTTCGTGAACGTGTACGTGAACGAAGAGGACATTCGCTTTCTGCAGGGCCAGGAGACGGCGCTCAAGACGGGCGACGACATTTCGATCATCCCGGCGATCGCCGGTGGTGCCGAGACCTCGAAAAAACGCGTCACGCTCGTTTTTCCGCCCGATCAGATCAAAGAACCGGTCGTTTTCACGATGGCCAAGAAGTACGACGTGATGCCGAACATCCGAAAGGCCCGCGTCACCGAGACCGTCGGCGAGATGACCCTCGAGCTCGAGGGTGCCGAAAAGAACCTGGTCGACGGTATCAAGTACCTGGAATCGCGCGGGATCAAGGTCGAGCCCGTGACCGGGGACAGCGCGCGCTGAAACGCGTCTTCGGCGTTCTCGTCCGCGCGGTCCTTTACGCGGCCGCGTACGCCGCCTTTCCGGCGTGGGCGTTCTTCCGCGTTCGCGCCGAAGTCGAAAGCGCTTTCCGCTCGCACGCGGTAGCGCTTCCGCACGAGCCGTTCGCAGCCGTCTCCGGCGCCGCGGCCGCCTGCTTCGCGATTTCGATTTCCGTCGTCGCCCTGTCGTTCTTGAAAAAAAGGAGCGTGCCCGTATGAAGAAATCCGCTTTCGTCGCCTTGTTCATCCTGGGTTCCCTCGTCGCGCCCGCGTTCCAGAGCGCCGCGTCCGCCGACCCGCGCCTCGATAAGGTCCTCGCCAATCAGGAACAGATCCTGAAGGAGCTCGAGGAGATCAAAAGGGAGCTCGAAATCGTGAAAGTCCGGGCCACCTTAAGGGGCTAAAAAGTGAAGTTCTCGACCCGCACCCTCTACGGACTCCGCGCCGTGCTCGTCCTGGCCAATCGCTTCGGCGAGGGCTCGCTCTCCGTGTCGCAGATCGCGCGCAAGGAAAGCCTCTCGACGGCGTATCTCGAGCAGATCCTGAACGCGCTCAAGAAAAAGAGCCTCGTCAAGAGCGTGCGCGGCCCTCAAGGGGGCTATGTGCTCACGAAGAAACCTTCCGAGATTTCCCTGAAGACCCTCTTCTACGCGCTTGAGGAGGGCGCCGAAGCGGGATCCAACGGCAAGGCTCACGGCCCCGACGGCGACGAAGTGGCCATCGGGAACCGTATTTTCTGGATGAAACTCCAGGATTCGATCGATGCCGGGCTCGGCGCGACCACCTTAAAAGACCTCATCGACGAAGCCCGCCGCGTGAAGAAAACCAAGTCCTCAGGCTCCCCCAATTTCCATATCTAAAACCGCTCGGCACGCCCTCCCGTTTTTTCGCTTTCCTCGAAAGCCCATGCTATAATGATCGGACTTTTAAAGCCGCTCCCTCTCTGGGCGAGCGGATATTTTATCTTCTAACATTATATGTAATTCCTTATGTTAGAATGAGTTATGAGGATATGCTGACCAAACAGAACGCACGGCAGGAACTGCGAGCGCGGCTCTCCGCCCAAGACCCGACCGACCGGGCGCGGCGAAGCCTGCTCATCCAACGGAAGCTCTTTTACTTGGAGACGTTCCGGAAGGCGCGCTGCGTGCTTTTCTTCGCTTCCCTGCCCGGCGAGGTGGACACGGCCTCGATGATCGACGCGGCGATCGAGAGCGGTAAGCGCGTGCTGGTTCCGCTCACGGATCTCGCGGCTCGGCGGCTCGATCTTTTCGAGATACGCGACCGTTCGGAGTTGAAAAAAGGCGCGACACTCGGAATTCCCGAACCCGACCCCGCGTCTGCGCGGCGCGCCTCGGCGTCGGAAGTGGAATTCGCGGTCGTCCCGGGTCTCGGCTTCGACGCGGACAGGAACCGCATCGGCCGCGGCGCGGGCTTGTACGACCGGTTTCTCACGTCACTCGCGCCAGGGACGCCCAAAGTGGCGATCGCGTTCGCGTGCCAGATCCTGCCGAGTGTGCCGGTGGAAGAGTTCGACGTGAAAGTGGACCTCATCTTAACCGAAGAAGGACAAGTATGAACCTCACGATTCTCGTTATCTATCTCGTCGGCAGCCTCTTTTTCGGCGCGGTCGCGTTCGCGGCCGGCTGGGTCGTGCGGAAGCGCGTGGCCGAACGGCTCATCCGCACCGCCGAATCCAAAGCGCGCGAGATCCTCGTCGCCGCCAAACGCGAGTCCGAAGAGACGCTGAAGCGCTCCGACAAAGACGCCAAACAGCTCGTCTTCCGCGCGCAGAGCGAGTTCGATTCGAAGACGGCCCAGCGCATGCGGGACTTGGAGAACCGCGAGAAGGTCCTCTCGCACAAGGAAGAGACGACCCGCGACAGCGAACGGGGGATCGAGAAAAAGGAGCGCGAAGCCGCGTTCCGGCTCCAGGAAGCGGAGACGGTCGAGAAGACGCTCGACGAGAAGAACCGCTCGATCGACAAGCTCCTCGACGCGCAGCGCACCGCGCTCGCGGCGATCGCCCAGCTCGACGTCGAAGCGGCCAAGCGCGAATATCTCCGCCGCCTCGAAATCGACCTGCGGGGGGACGCGTCGAAGCTCATCCGCCAAAGCGAGACCGAAGCCCGCGAGGAAGCCGACAAGAAGGCGAAGTGGATCCTCTCCCTGGCGATCCAGCGCTGCGCGGCCCAGCACTCGATGGAATCCACCGCGACATTGGTCCAGCTCCCGAGCGACGAAATGAAAGGCCGCATCATCGGCAAGGACGGCCGCAACATCAAGACCTTCGAGACGCTCACCGGCGTCGACGTGGTTATCGACGAAACCCCCGGCACGGTCACGCTCTCGGCCTTCGACGGCGTCCGCCGCGAGGTCGCGCGCCAGGCGCTCGTCGAGCTTCTGCGCGACGGCCGCATCCAGCCTGCGCGCATTGAGGAAGTCGTCCAGAAGACGAAGCGCTCCATGGAGAACACTTTGAAGGAAGAAGGCGAGAAAGCCATGGCCGACGCGAACGTGCCGACCATGCACCCCGAGCTCGTGAAGCTCCTCGGTCGTCTGCGCTTCCGCTCGAGTTACGGGCAGAACGTGCTCGACCACTCGGTGGAAACCGCCTATCTCATGAACGTCATCGCCGGCGAGATGAAACTCGACCCGCTCCTGGCGCGCCGCGCTGGGCTCCTGCACGACATCGGCAAGGCCGTTTCGTCCGACGTCGAAGGTCCGCACGCCTTGATCGGCGGCGAACTCGCGCGCCGCTACGGCGAGCACCCGGACGTGATTCACGGAATCGAAGCGCACCACGAGGACATCGAGATGAAGTCGCCGTGGCCCATGCTCGTCCAGGCCGCCGACGCCGTTTCGGCCGCGCGTCCCGGCGCCCGCCGCGAGAGCCTCGAAAATTACGTCAAGCGCCTGAAGCAATTGGAAGAGATCGCCGACAAGCATCCGGGCGTCGAGAAGTCGTACGCGATCCAGGGCGGCCGCGAGGTCCGCGTGGTCGTTCGCCCCGAGCGGGTGCCTGAAGATTCGCTCCCGGCGCTCGCGCGCGAGGTCGCGAAGAAGATCGAAGAAACGCTCGATTTCCCCGGGCAGATCAAAGTCATCGTGATCCGCGAGACGCGGGTCGAAGACGCCGCGAAGTAAACCGAAAGGGCGCCCGTGATCTTAAAGATCCTTCTCATCGGCGATACCTACGGCGAGCCGGGCCGCAAAGCCGTCGAGAAGCACGTCGCCGCGATGAAGCGCTCGGGCGAAGCGGATTTCGTGGTCTGCAACGCCGAGAACTCGGCAGACGGCGCGGGCATCACCGAGCGCATCGCCCGTGAACTTTTTCAGGTGGGGTGCGACGTCCTGACGTGCGGCGACCACGCGTTCGACAAGAGAAAAGACATCGAAGCCGCGTTCAAGAACGACCCGCGGCTCCTGCGTCCCGCGAATTTCCCGAAGGCGCTTCCCGGAGCGGGCTCGTGCGTCATCGAGTGCAAGGGCGTGAAGATCGGCGTGATCCACGTCGCGGGGCAGGTGTTCATGCGTTACCATTTCGATTCGCCGTTCCGCGCGGTCGACGAAGAGATCGAGAAAGTGAAGAAGGCGGGCGCTCAGGTGGTGGTGATCGACGTCCACGCGGAGGCCACGAGCGAGAAGATGGCGCTCTCGTGGTACGTCGACGGACGCGTCGCCGCCGCGGTCGGTTCGCACACGCACGTTCAGACCGCCGACGAACGCGTGACCGCCAAGGGCACTGCCTGCCTGACCGATCTCGGCATGACCGGGCCGCACGACTCGGTGATCGGCGCGGAGAAGGAAGCGATCATCCAGCGTTTTCTTCTTCAAGCCGGCGCCCAGCGGAAGGAAGTGGCGCAGAACGACGTCAAGCTCTGCGGGGCGCTCGTTTCGGTGGATTCGCTCACCGGACGCGCGACCGCGATCGAACGGGTCCAGAGAGCGCTTTGACGGTCGCCCCGGTGGAGCGGCAGGTGTTCACGGTCGCCGAGCTCACCCGGAACGTGCGTTTTCTCCTCGAGGACATGTTTCCGGGGGTCTGGGTCGAAGGCGAGATCGGCGGATTCAAGCGCCATTCGTCCGGCCATTCTTATTTTTGCGTGAAGGACGCGGAGGCCCAGCTTTCGTGCGTGATGTTCCGCCGGGAGGGCCAGGCGCTCGCGTTTGAGCCCGAAGAGGGACTCAAAGTTCTCGTCTACGGGCGTCTCAGCGTGTACTCGCAGCGCGGGCAGTACCAGCTTTACGTGGAGCGCATGGAGCCGCAGGGACTCGGCGCGCTCCAGCTGCGTTTCCAGCAGCTCAAAGAGAAGCTCGAGAAGGAAGGCCTGTTCGACGCGGCCAGGAAGCGCGAGATCCCGGCACTGCCTCAAACGATCGGCATCGTGACCTCGGCGGATGGCGCCGCGCTCCGCGACGTCTTGAACGTGCTTGGCCGGCGCATGCCGTGCCAGCACGTCGTGATCCTTCCGACGGCCGTGCAAGGCTCTGGCGCGGCGGTGCAGATCGCAGCGGCGATCGACGAAGCCAACGAACTCGGGCTCGCGGACGTCCTTCTCGTGACGCGCGGCGGCGGAAGCCTCGAAGACCTCTGGGCGTTCAACGAGGAGATCGTTGCGCGGGCGATCCACCGTTCCGAAATTCCGGTGGTCTCGGCGGTCGGACACGAAATCGATTTCACGATCGCGGACTTCGTCGCGGATTTGCGCGCGGCGACGCCTTCGGCGGCGGCGGAGCTCCTCGTTCCGGTGCGCGACGAACTTTTGGGGAGGATCGAGGAGCTGAAGGGCCGCGGGTTTCAGGCGGCCCTGGCGCGCG
>Ga0163151_10000544_pt1 | contig 65870 bp, 67 predicted proteins | sample OliLakLV19MP5IB2_FD_145596 | JGI IMG/M metagenome (GOLD analysis project Ga0163151, IMG submission 145596) | Freshwater microbial mat bacterial communities from Lake Vanda, McMurdo Dry Valleys, Antarctica - Oligotrophic Lake LV.19.MP5.IB-2 | ecosystem: Environmental > Aquatic > Freshwater >... | reverse complement strand
CTCATCGCGCGGCCTCCAGGAAATTGGTGACGTTCGTGGGCACTGCTTGGGCGCCCTGCGCGACGGCCGCCGCGTAGGCGCCGATGCCCATGCGGCCCGCGCGGTACGATTGCACGAGCGCATCGAAAGCGGCGAGCGCTGGGGAAAAAGCCTCGGCCTTTTCGTCGGATAGATGCCGGCGGCGTGTATCGAGGCGAAGGCGGGCATTTTTTTCGGAGCGCGAGGCCTCGCGGACCGCGGCCACGTTGGCGTCGTAGAGAGCCGGATCTTCAACGCCGATGACCCGCGCCTCGCGGCCGGCCAGGATGGCGCCGAGCGCGGCGCCGGAAATGCGGCCGTCAGCGAGGAGACCATCGGCGGCGCGGCGCGCGCTTTCGGGAAATGCCGAGGAACGAAAAGCGGAGACGTCGATGGGACCGGACGCGCCTTCCAGTGCGATCAGGTCGGCGCCACCATCGATGAGAGCGCGCACCGCGTCCGAGATGCGCCGCTGGGCCTCTTCGTTTTTGTGCACGTCCTGGATGTAGACCACGGCCGCGCCGGTCGCCTGGCGAGCGACGGAACGGACAGTTCCGAGCGAGGCGGGAAGGCGGCTTAAAAGATCGGGGAGCGGGGCGGCCACAGCGGGGCCGGCAAGGCGGGGGATTGTGGTGGAAACGCGTGCGGGCAGGGAGGCAAAAACTGTTGTGGACCCGTCATTTTTACGCGACTGGATGGAGTTTCGCTCCACCGCGCCCACGAGGGCGCAGTTCGTTAAAAAGTACAGGACACTCAGGCTGGCGGCGCCTGCTTTACAGACTGCGGAACGCTTCAATGAGACCGTCCTTTCATTACCGGAGCGGGAGCTCTCGGCACGGGTTAGAGGTAAGATCGGCTCGGTGAACCATTTTAGGGGGTCGGCGATTAAATTCCCCTTAAGATGCTGTAACCGACGTGTAAAAAGGAAAGGTGAAATCCGGCTCTAAAAATCGTGAAATTCAAAGACCCATCGAACCCTCGCGACGGCCCGCCGTAAAAACAAAAAGGACGTGTATGAAAAAACTGTTTCTGCCCGCATTCATCTTGATCGTCGCCGCCTGCGCGACCGTTCCCTATACCGAGAGACGCCAGCTCAACCTCATCAACGAGGGCCAGGCGAACCAGATGGGCGAGGATGCCTATGCCCAGATCCTCAAGGAGATTCCTCCTTCGGACAACCGTCAGAACCAGGAGATGGTGAAGAACGCGGGCCGCCGAATCGCGGCTGTCGCCGAAAAACCCGACTTCAAATGGGAGTTCACCGTCCTGAAAAGCACCGACGTGAATGCGTTCTGCCTTCCGGGCGGAAAGGTGGCGTTTTTCGACGGCATCATGCCGGTGACCCAGACCGAGACCGGAACCGCGGTGGTGATGGGGCATGAAGTGGCGCACGCGCTGGCAAGCCATTCTGCCGAGCGCATGAGCCAGGGCCTCGGAGCGGAGCTTCTCGGGCAGGTGCTGGGCGTCGGGCTTGCCAAAGCCAGCCCCGCCGTCCAACAGAATGTCATGCAGCTTTACGGCCTGGGCGCCAACTACGGCGTGATCCTGCCGTTTGGCCGCCGGCAGGAGTCGGAAGCCGATCGCATCGGCATGATTCTCATGGCCAAGGCCGGTTACGACCCCCGCGAGGCGCTCGCGTTCTGGGAACGGATGTCCGCCGTCGGCGGCGCGGCCCCGCCGGAATTCCTGTCCACCCACCCCAGCGGGCAGACCCGCATCAACCAGATCAAGCAATGGCTCCCCGAAGTAATGCCGATCTACGAGCAGAACAAGAAGCCTGAAACCACCACGCCGCGCTGACACAAGATTGAAGATTGATTGACTTGGCGGCGGCTTGAGCTCGATTACCATGTGCATGCTCATCCGAAAGGGTGGGTAAAAGGGGCCCAACATGTTGGAGGGGACATGGATGGGCCCTTTTTTACGCCCCATCGTCGTGAGGGACCCGGGGAATCCGGGGGAACCGTGGTATACTGCCAGCCGTGAAACGCCCCAGCCGTCCGTCGAACAGCGTTGTTCGGTCCGTCGTCGTCGTTGCCAACCCTGAGAAGATCCGCGCACGCCAGGAATTGCCCCGTTTAAAGAAGTGGCTTCGCGCTCACGGCATTGCCGTGTTCGGCCTCTCCGAGGTCGACGGGTGCGACGCGGTCATTACCCTGGGCGGCGATGGCACCATCCTGTCCGTTGCGTCGCGGGCGGCGCAGGCCGGGGTGCCGGTGCTGGGCGTCAACATCGGCCACCTCGGTTTCATGACCGCCGTCGAAGTGCGCCGGCTTTACCCCGCTTTGAAGCGCTGGCTGGAAGGCCATTGGACCGTCAGCCACCGGCTTCTCTTGGAAGTGTGGCCGCCGCACGCGAAACACTCGCTTCTGGCGCTCAACGACGCTTTCGTCCGCATCTCCGCTCCCACCCGCGTGACCACCGTGTCGGCCTGGGTGGCCGGCGAGCGGCTGGGCGACTTTACCGGCGACGGCCTCATCGTGGCCACGCCCACGGGCTCAACGGCTTACTCACTCGCGGCGCAGGGACCGGTGATTCATCCCGAAATGGACGCGCTCGTGCTCACGCCAATTTGCGCCCACAGTTTCCGCCAGCGCCCGGTGGTGTTCTCGGCCAAACAGACCCTCGAGCTTCGCGTGGAAGACGAGATTCCGACGGGCCAGATGCAGTTGTGTCTGGACGGACGACGGGTGTTTTCCCTCCGGCATGGAGACCGGATCCGTATCGGGGGGGCGCCGATTAAATTAAAATTGATCCAAGATCCGCGCGTGTCCTATTTCGGCGTCCTTCGCGAGAAACTGTCGTGGGGAGGCCGTTGATGCGCCAAAACCACAGGAGTTCTCGAATGATCCGACCGCTTCGAGCCGCGCGCATCGCCGCCGCTGCCCTTGTCTTCAGTCTCGCCGCCGCTACCGTCCATGCCGAACGCTGGGGGGACCAGGGCTTGGGCGTCATGCTGGGCAATCCCACCGGATTCTCCTACAAAATCTTTCTCGACGAGCGCCTCGCCCTCGACGCGGCCTTCGGCGTCAACCAGAACGAGCTCGACGCCCACGCCAGCCTGTTGTTCCACGACTTCAACCTGCTTCGGCGATCACCATCCTTCGCGAGCCTCACGGCCAACGCTGACGTGCCTGTATACATCGGCATCGGCCCGCGTGTGCTGTTCGAAGACGACCACGAACTGGGCATCCGCCTTCCGGTCGGCTTCTCCATTTTCCCGCACCGCTCGCCCTGGGAGGTATTCGCCGAGGTCGCGCCGGTCATCCGCCTCACGCCCGAGTCGGGTGGCGATTTTGACTTCGCCATCGGCGTGCGCTACTACATCGCCGCCATTCGGCCCCGGGCCAACTAAATGGAACAAGGCTTCCCCACATCGATCCTCGATCGCCGGGCCGTCGAGCTTGAACAACTCGCGCGCGACGGCGGGGGGGACCCGCGTTTTCTCAAAACGTCGGGCGTGGAAGCCTTCACCGGAAACGAACTTCTCGTCAAAGGCGCGCTCGAGGCCGGCGTCGGCCTGATCACCGGCTACCCGGGCTCACCGGTGTCCGAAGTTTTTGACGCCGTCAGCCTCGTCGCACCCCTCCTGGCTGAGCGCGGCGTGGTGGCGCAGATCGCCAACAACGAAGCCCTCTCCACCGCCCGCTTGAACGGCGCCCGGCAGGCCGGGCTTCGGGCGCTCTCGGTCATGAAGTCCGTGGGTCTTCACGTGGGCGCCGACGGACTGGCCATCGGGAATCTCATGGAGATCCGTAAGCGCGAAGGCGGCGCCGTGGTTGTCGTCGGCGACGACCCGTGGAATGAGACCACGCAGATCAACTCCGACTCCCGCTTTCTTTCGATGCACCTGCACATGCCCGTCATCGAGCCGTCCACATTCCAGGAACTCAAGGACTGGATCGATTACGCTTTTGACATTTCCGGATATTCCGACCTTTACCTCACGTATCTCGTGACGACCAATCAGGCCGATGGCGGCGGCACCGTTCAGGTGAAGCCGAACCGTGAGCTCGCCATCAGCCGCAACAATCCCACGACCCTTTCGAGCAAGGACATCCGCATCAGCGACACGGTGCTGATTCCTCCTCACACGTCCATGCGCGAGTCAACGCTTCCGGAGCGTCTGCAGCGCGCGCTCGAGCGATCGCGCGAGCTCAAGCTCACCGCCTGGCACGGACCGCGCCGCGTTCGCATGCCCGTCGGGTTCATCACCTCCGGCCTGTCCTACGCTTATCTCGAGGAAGTTCTCCGGCTTCTCGGCCTGTGGGACCGCACGCCCGTCCTCAAGCTCGGCATGACCTACCCGCTCGACGCCGAGGCCGTCTACGAGATCGCCAACCACGTCGAGCATCTCGTCATCGTTGAGGAGAAGCGCGGTTTCCTGGAGTCCCAGGTCGCCGAGATCCTCACGTCGCTCGTGCAGAGCGGTCGCATTCCCAAGGCGCCTTCACTCTGGGGAAAGAACTTTCCCGACGGATCGCCCGGCTTCCCGTCGGCGCGCGGCCTGAACGTGTCGGTCATTCTCGAAGTCCTCGGCCCGGCGTTCCTTCGCTGGAAGCAATATTTCCCGACGCTTCGCGTGGAGCGAATTGAGGGCGAGCTCGCCGACATGCACCACACCAAGACGGCCGCGTTCGAAGTGCCGACGCGCCTCCCCACGTTCTGCCCCGGTTGCCCGCATCGCGACTCGGCGGCGGTGAGCCTCAAGCTCAAGAAGAATTTCATGGACCCCGTGGCGATGGAGAAGAAGGGCAAAAAGCCCCTCGACATCATTTTCCATGGTGAATCCGGCTGCCACTCGATGCTTCAGTTCGCGCCCAACGAGGGCCTCATGCAGAATTATTCGGGCATGGGCCTCGGCGGCGGCACGGGCGCCGGCATGGCTCCGTTCGTCACGAACAAGCAGGTCGTGTTTCTCGGCGACTCCACGTTTTTCCACTCGGGCATGGTCGCGGTGTCCGACTCGATCAAGAACAACCAGGATATCACGTACATCATCCTCGAGAACGGCACGACGGCCATGACCGGCCACCAGCCGCTACCGAGCAACACCAGCGATGTCATGGGCCTGCCCACGCTCACGCAGAACATCGAGCGACTGCTGCGCGGCATGGTGCCGGCCTCGGTTTTCGTCGAACGCGCCGACCCCGCCGACCGCGTGAAGTACGAGAAGCTCGTGGAAACCACCGTGCTCAAGCCCGGCGTGAAGATCATCATCGCCGATAAAGAATGCGCGATCACCCTTCACCGACGCCTGCGCGCCGACAAGAACAAGACGATCAAGACCATCGGCTACCTTCCGCGCGAAGAGAAGATCAATATCGCCACCGACGTGTGCGAGAACTGCCTCGAGTGCACGCGCCAGACGGGCTGCCCCGGCCTTACCGTCAAGGAGACGCCTTACGGGCGCAAGATCGCCACCGACCTTTCCACCTGCGTCGACGACGGCGCCTGCGCGCGCACGAAGGCCTGCCCGTCGTTCGAGAAGATCGTTATCCAGCGCTCGAAGCCCGCCCCGGCCGCCACGGTCGACGCGGAACTCGGCGACCTTCCGCCGGTCGAACCGCTTCCCTTTGAAAACCGCTGGTGTGCCTACACCGCGGGTGTCGGAGGCATGGGCGCCGGCGTCGTCAACGCCGTGCTGGTCCGCGCCGGCATGCGCGAGAGCCTCGACGTGAACTTCCTCGACAAGAAGGGCCTCGCGATCCGCAACGGCGGCGTGTACGGCCACATCGTTTTCTCGAAGAAGGGCCCGGTCAGCTCGCCGGTCATTCCGTACGGAAAGGCCGATCTCCTGATCGGCCTCGACCTGCTCGAAGCCGCCCGCGCCCTCGATGCCCGCATGAACCTGCGCGTCGCTCATCACTCGCGCACGCGCGCCGTGGTCAACAATCACAAGCATGAGACGGTGCTCTCGCTCATGGGCCGTTCCGATTTTGAGCCCGAGAAACTGGAGAAATTCCTGAGCGACCGCGTGCGGCCCAAGGGTTTCATGTCGGTGGACTTCTCGTTGCTTTCCGAAAAATATCTCGGCTCAAAACTTTACGCCAACATGATGATTCTGGGCGCCGCCTTCCAGAACGGCTGGGTGCCCCTGCGCGAAGAGTCCATTCTAGCCGCGATCGGCGAAAGCGTGCGACGCTCGGACGTCGAGGCCAACCATCACGCGTTTCGTCTTGGCCGGCATTTCGCCGCCCGTCCGGAACTGGCGAAACCCGAACACCAGCGTGAAACGCCCACCGACGTGATCGAGGAGAAGGCGCGGCTGCTCAAGCGCTCGTCGCTGCTGGGTTTCCGGCTGTCATCGGCGTACCGCCGGCTCTTGGCGCAGTCGTCTCGCTGGATGGACCTTCCCGCCGACAGCGCCGCGCTCGTCGCCCGGACGGTTTACGACCTCATCCGTTACGATGGCGTCCGGTTCGCGAGCTCGTACCTGGAGCTGGTGTGGAAAACTTACCGTCGCGACCAGGCCAGGTTCGGGTTCCGCGCCACGAAGGCCGTCATCAACTCTCTGTTCCGCGTCATGGCGATCAAGGACGAAGTCTGGGTGGCCAAGCTTCTGACGGCGCCCGAAAAATACGCCGCCGACCGCCTCCGCTACAACATCGACCCCAAGCGCGGCGACAAGATCAAGTACGTACACTTCAACCGGCCGAGCTTCACGGTGCTGGGGAAAACGATCGAGTTCGATATCCAGACGCGCGATTGGATGCTGCGAATCATGGCGAAGGCGGGCTTCTTGCGGCGAATTCTTCCGGACTGGCACGCAGCGGAGAAGTCGTTCCGAGACTGGTACATCGGCATCGTTGAAAACTTCACATTCTTCGAGTCGGAGCAGGACTACGAACTTTATCTTTCCGCGCTCAAGGCGCCGGAAACGGCGAAGGGTTACCGCGAAGTCCGCGAGCCGCTCATGCGCGCCGCGCAGGCCAAGGCGCTCGAAGACCTTTCAAAAATCGGAGCGGCGCAGACATCTGTTTCGCTCACCCGCCAGAAAACCTAAGACCTGTACGCTCGGTAGGCCAGGAGCGCGATCAACGTCTTCGAGTCGCGTATGCGACCCTTGCCGATCTCCAAATAAAGCTTCTTCAACGGCCAGGCCTTGCAGGTAAGGAACTCGTCGTCATCGGGGTCGGCTGTTCCCGCCTTCAGGCGGTCGGCGATGTAGATGTGAATCACTTCGTTGGCGAAGGCCGCGGTGGGCCAGTAGGAAATCAGTTTGCGTACGCGTCCCGCCGTGTAGCCGGTCTCCTCGCGAAGTTCGCGGTGAACGCAGTCGAGCGGGTTCTCTTTCCGGTCGAGCTTCCCTGCTGGAATCTCCCAGGTTTCGACCCCGACCGGGTACCGGAACTGGCGGACCATGATCACCTTTTTTCCGAGGACGGCCACGACCGCCACAGCGCCCGGATGGTCGAGATATTCGCGCACGGCGGTCTTGCCGTTCGGAAGGCGAACCTCGTCGATGCGGAAGCCGACCGCCCGACCACGGACTTCCTTCTTGCGACGAATGAACGTTTCTTTCAGTTTCATGCGGCGATTGTGGCACAACCGTCATTCCCGCGAAAGCGGGAATCCAGTCCTTCGACTGAAGGAAAAGAGTTGGGCCCCCGCTTTCGCGGGGGTGACGGCTTTCCGGTAAACCGATACAATCCGCCCAGTGAAGATTAAAGACCTCCTCGAGAATGGCCGACCGTCGGTCTCATTCGAATTCTTTCCACCCAAAACAGACGCCGGCCTCGCCTCGCTCCTTGATACCGTCGCGGCGCTCAAGCCTTTGTCGCCGACCTTCGTGTCGATGACCTATGGCGCGGGCGGTAGCACGCGCGCGCGCACGGTCGAACTCGTTTCCCGCATCAAGAACCAGATCGGTCTTGAGGCGATGGCGCATCTCACCTGCGTCGGCCACACGAAAGCGGAGCTTCAGGAGATCCTCGGCGAGCTTCGCGACGCGGGTATCGAAAACGTCCTTGCGCTTCGCGGCGACCCACCGAAGGGCGAAACGAAGTTCGTGGCCCAGGCCGGCGGCTTCTCCCATGCCGCGGACCTGGTGGCCTTCATTCGCGAGCGCTTCGCGTTCGGCGTGGGCGTGGCCGGGTATCCGGAGAAACATCCGGAGGCCGCGTCGCTCGACGCCGACCTTAAGCACCTGCGCGAGAAAGTCGCGCGCGGCGCCGACTTCGTCATCTCCCAGCTTTTCTTCTCGAACGCCGATTATTTCTCTTTCGTTGAGCGCCTGCGGACGATGGGCGTTAAGGCGCCCGTCATTCCCGGCATCATGCCTGTGACGGACACCGACCAGGTGAAGCGCTTCACGAACATGTGCGGCGCCAAGCTTCCCAAGGACCTGCTGGCGCGTCTTGACCTCGCGGGCCCCGATAAAGCCGCGGTCGCGCGCATCGGCATCGAGCATGCCACCGACCAGTGTCTCGAGCTACTCAAGCGCGGCGCGCCCGGCATCCATTTTTATACGCTCAACCGGTCGGAGGCCACCCGCGAGGTGTTCCTCCGGCTGAAATCAGCGGGGGTGGTATCGTGAACATCAGATCCGTCATCATGGCCGCGCTTGCCCTTTCCTTCTCCGGCTGCGTGTCCATCGCCACCCACGAGGAACGGATGCGGCGGTGCCGCAGCGTGGGCATTCACGCCGACGAACTTGAAGGACGGGTGGGGGAGCTTGAATCCCAACTCGCCACCAAGACCGCCGAAAGTCAGGAACTCGAGAAAAGCCTGGCCGAGCTCAGGAACACGCAGGACGAACTGCAGGAGAAGCTCAAGACCGACATTTCGCAAGGCGATGTGGCGGTGGGCTCCTCGGAGGGCAACCTCACCATTACGCTCGGCGACAAGGTGCTGTTCCGTTCAGGAGAGTGGGAGCTTCAGCCGCGCGGCCAGAAAGTCCTCGTGCAGGTGAGCGACGTTCTCAAGAAAGTGGACGACCGCCTCTTCAAGGTGGAAGGGAACACCGACAACATTCCCATTTCCGGCGCCCTCAAGAGCCGCTTCCCGTCGAACTGGGACCTGTCGTCCGCGCGCGCCGCGGCGGTGGTCAGATTTCTCGAGAAGAACGGCGTGGACCCCAGGCGGCTCGTTCTGACCGCCTTCGGCGACAAGCGACCGGTGGGAGACAATAAGACCGTCGAAGGGCGGAAGCTGAACCGCCGCGTGGAGATCTCGCTCGAGCCGATACCAGCGGAGAAAGCCAAATGACGATGGACGTTCTTGAGCTGGTGATGTCCGCGAAGCGTCCCGTTTCCGTGGAGAAGACCACCAGCGGAACCCGCACCGAGCACGGGGCGCGCGTCATCCTTTTCAACGACGACGTTCATACCTTCGAGGAAGTGGCCGGGCAGCTCGTGAAAGCCATTCGCTGCCCGTATCCGAAGGGCATCGCGCTCGCGAACATGGTGCACACGGTGGGAAGCGCGACGGTTTACGAGGGCCACTTCGAACGCTGCGAAGCCGTCGCCATGGTGCTCGGCGACATCGGCCTCAAGACCGCGATTGAGCGTTAAGCGGCGTTTCGGGAAGGTGGGCGCGTGTTCGCGCGCTTGTGGGCGGCGAGTTGTTCGATCGCCTGCGTGAGGGGAGAAAGGGCTTTGATGGTCTCGGACCGGTCCGCTTCGACAGCCTCGATGAATGGGCGAAGCTGATTGTTCGTCAAAGGTGGGTTCATGGTCTTGATGCGATTGATCGTGTCCGAGGCTTCCTGCATATAGTGACGGATCACCTGAAGTATGTGGCCTTCCCAGGCCGCGAGATCGCCCAGGATCGTCTGGCTCGATTCAGGGTTCGTTATGTGGTTGAGAGCATGCAGTTTCTCGTCGAGCGTCTCGAACGTCTGCCGCGTCCATCCCCTCGTTTCCATCCCCGTCCGCCGAATCTTGCGGAGATACTCGAGGACCCGTTCCAGCGCCTCCCGGGCCGCGTGCTGGGTATCGGAGATCGAATATCCGAGTTCTTTCGCTTCGTTGTTGGGCTCTTTGGTGTCCATGGCGCACTCCTCGGAAGCGATCATGCAATGGACGTGCCGCCGTTTCGATACATCGCCAATTCGCGTCGTTTTCTCGTTGTCTTTCGTCGAATCGCCGATGGTTTCGACGCGAGAATCGTGCCAGATTCCCCGAAAAACCTCATGGAAAATACAGCCGGTGGCTGTTAACCTTTCCTAGATATGGATCGCGTCAGAAAAACACCTGAAAAGCCTTTCCGACGGAATGTTTCGAACCTCGCGCCGCCGTGGGTGTGGGCGGCCGCCACTGGCGCCATCATGGCCGTATTTCTCTTCGCCCGACCCGTTCGCACCGCTTCTGCCGTGACCCTGCCGCCCGTTTCTCCGGTCGTCGACCAAAAATGGACCCGGATGGTGGATTCCATCACGGGCCGCCTGTCCCAGTTCGACGGGGAAGTGGGCATCTACATCAAGGACCTGTCCTCTGGCCGAGTCTACGAGCACAATTCGAATCGCCGTTTTCTCTCCGCCAGCCTGGTCAAGCTTCCGATCATGGCCGCGCTCTTCGCCGACGTTGAGGACGGTCGCGTTCGCCTCGACGGATCGCTTCGCTACTCCCGCAAGTATCGCCGCGAAGGCGCGGGCATTCTGAAATGGGCGCGGGACGGCAGCCGGTTCACCATCAGCGCCCTCGTCCACACGATGATTTCCAAATCAGACAACACGGCCACCGCGATGCTCATCAATGTGATGGGCTTCGACCATCTCAATGAGCGCTTCACCGAGTTCGGCCTGAACCAGACCCGCATCTCTCCGACGGGAATGAGCCTCGCCTCCCGGCTTGATCCCTCGCTCGACAACTGGACGACGCCCGAAGAGATGGGCCGTCTCCTGGAAAACATCTACCGCCACAAGCTCCTCAAGAATGACGGCCTGAGCGACCTCATGATCGAGATCCTGAAGGGCGCCAACTCGCGCAGCCGCTTGGCGCGCGACCTGCCCGACCACTGGCAACTCGCCCGCAAGACGGGCCTGCTCCGGAAGAACTGCCATGACTGCGGTATCGTGTTCTCTCCGGACGGGGACTACATCATCTGCGTGATGACCGGCGACGGGCGCACTTATGCCGACGCCAAGGGCCTGATTTCCGACGTGGGAAAACAGACCTTCGATTACTTTGCTCCGGCTTCCTGAGCCGGGCGTGAAACGCTTCCTCGGCCTCGTGATCTGCCTCTCGCTCGCCCTTCCCTGCTCTGCGGCGCCCGCTTCTCCTGATTCCTCCGGCCGAAAAAAGACCGAACTCCGTCTTGAACCGAAAGCAGGCCTTCCTCAGCAGACCATCCACTTTACCGTCGAAGGATACGGTACGACGGCCAACAACAAGGCTCAGCTTCTCGAGACCATTTACCAGGACTTTCTCGCCGTGACCGGCCTCACGACGCTTGAGATGCCCGAGAAGGTCCGCGTGCTGATTTTCGAGAACCAGAAGGAGTTCAAGGCCAAGATGCGCGGAAGCCGCAAGGCCGCCGCCGTCGGCGATCACACGCTTGCGACCTTCGAGCAGCCGACCCTCGACCGGGTGCTCGTCACGAATCTGTCCGACATGCTTCTCGAGGTTTATCTCGGGCGCCCGCCGGAGAAGGACCTGCGCTGGCTCAAGCGGGGGATTTCCGAGGCTTTGATGGTGCGGGGGAGCGGGGAAGACGCGACCGAAGCGCGGGAACGCTGGCGAAACCACCTCAAGAATTTTCGACCCGTCACGCTCGAACAGCTCGTCGGCGGGGAGGCCCTGAACTCCGAGGAGGACGCGACGGCGCCGACGGACCTCCGCAAGCGCCGAACGGGAAAGGATTCGCCCGCGAAGCGTTTCCAGGTATCCTCAACGAGCCTCGTGATGTTCCTGAGCGAGTGGGGCGGCCGTCTGAACTTCGCTTTCTTCCTCGCCCAGCTTCGCGGCCGCAAGACGCTCGACGACGCCATCGCGGCGTCTTTCCCCGGCAAGTTCCGCAACATGACCGAGCTCTACAACTTCTGGCTCGTTCAGGAAGTCGGCGACCTTAAAAATCCTGCCCCGAACCGAAAGTAAACACCCACCGCTGCCTCTTTCATTCTTACCGAGCGACGACGACGGTGCCGGTAGCTTGGTTCTGGCCGATCTTGATCGAATAAATGTAGATCCCCGATGGTGAGGTGCGGCCGTTGTCGTCGCGGCCGTCCCAGACCAGGGCGTCTTCCGCCGCGTTCATCTCCAGGCCGGCCACGCGAGAGCCGCGGATGTCGCGAATGTCTGCCTCAATCGGGATGCCCGCCACGCTGCTATCGAACTGAAAAAAAACGACGTCGTTGAAGGCATCGCCGTTCGGTGTGATCACCCGGGGCCGCACCTCTTCCAGCGTCACCCCGCCCAGCGATTGAGCGCCGGCGCTCGACGAGACCGTGACCGTGCCCAGGGCAAAGGCGACAAGGAAGAAGCCGGAAGCGCCGATCATGCCCTGCCAGGTGATCGTCATTTGAGCCTCGTCAATTCATCCTCCGCTGAGCGGACGTCGATGCCCGCGTCGCGGTACTTCTGGATGATGCGCTCGAGCATGCTCCGGCGCTCCTCGGCGCTCGCGCCCTGCTGGGCGAGGCGCGCGTAGAAGCTCATGGAGAGGTCGAAATCTTTCTTGGCCTTCACTTCCTCGTCCTTGAGGCCGCGAAGCTCTTTCGTCAGCGCGGACGTGTCGATGCCCTTGCCGCCGAAGTCCGTCTGGATCTTTTCGAGCATGCGCCGCTTCTCGGGAAGCGCGGCTCCCTGGGCCGCCTTCGTTTTGTAGTCGGCCAGCGCGGCAGTATAGGCGACGTTCGCCGTGCGGCGCGCGCCACGCTCGTTGCGAGCCTCGGCTGCCTGCGTCTCCGCCTGCGCCTTCTGCGCCGCGAGCTTCGCGGTTTCCGTCGGGCGGTCCTTGCCGGTGAGCGAGAGGAGTTCCTTCTTAAGACGGTCCCGCTCTGCGGTGGCGTTGCGCGCCTCCGTTTCCGCCTTCACCCGCTGTTCCTTCTCGCGGAGAAGCTGCTGTTCAATCGGGTCGGCGGGCGGCTTGCCGAAGCGCGCGGTGAGCGACACCTGCTGAATGCCGAGCGTTCCCTGGATGCCGCTCATCGGGAAGATGAGGGCGTAGTCAAACTGAAAAGATTCGAGTTTGTACGAAGCGCCAAAGGAGAAAACCTGATACCCGCCCGAGGCGGTCGCGCCGCCGGCACGAAGTCCGAGGCCGCTGCGGAACCATTTTTCACCGCCCAACGCGAAGCGAAGAACGCTTGCGCCCGACTTCCAGCTGGTGGTTTCGAAGTTGATGGACCCCGTGCGCAGCCGGCGCGCGATCGACGCCGACAAAACCGACGGCACCTTATCGGCGCCGGAAATTCCCAAATCGGGACCGTTGATGTTTCTCGCCACCAGGCCGATCGCGTAGGCCTGCGAGAGACGGTACTGGGCGCCGAGGTCGAGGCCGATGGCTGATTTCGACGTCCCTTTCTCGAGGACGGGATCGGGAAGGCCCGTGCTCGCGCCGCTGATCGGGTCGATGGCGTTGCTGGAGTATTCGTCAGCGCCGATGTTCTTCTTCAGGAGCTTGACGGTGGCGCCGTAATTCCACAGCCGGTTGTTTTCGCGGCCGTACGTCAGGCCGATGGATTCTTCCTTGTAGAGACCGGAGAGCTGGAGCGCAGAATAGCTGGCGCCCACGGCGTGGCGGCCCGACTTCCCAATGGGCTGGGCGTAGCCGAGAAACATGCGGCTGATCTGCGAGCCGTCGGTGAGGCCGGAATAAAGCTGGGAGAAATACGTGCCCACTTCGGGGCGTGTGATCTGAAGGGACCCGGCGGGGTTGTAGTAGAGCGAGTAAACGTCGTCGGCGATGGCCGAATAGGCCTCGCCCATGCCCGCGGCGCGGCCGCCCACGGGAAGCGGATCAAATGAGGCCTGCACGGGGGACAGCAGCACGCCGGCGAGGACCGGGGCGAGGATCAACCTGAATACTGCTGCGCACTTCATGTTCCAAGTGTGCCGTGTACCGTCGATAAATCAAGTGTGTCTCCAAGATTTCACACGGAAAACGGCTCGAAAAAGCGAGCCGAAAACAAAATCGAAAGTCAGGTACCGATTTGCGTGAGAAGTCAGGATTAATTCAGGAGGGAGGATTAAAGGCGGGCGAAGCGGGCGGAAACCGAAACGCGCTGGGAGAAGCCGAGGTCACCGAAGGGCTCGATGCCATAGTCGAGCGTGAAGCGGCCCAGATCGAGTCCCACGCCGCCTGTGAGGCCCACCAGACCGCCGAGGTCAGCCTGATTGCCGGGGGTGGCGGCATAGCCGCCGCGCAGCGAGAGAATGGAGCTCATGTTATATTCGGCGCCGCCGCGAATCGTGGCTTCGTTGTCGCGGGCCTTAGAGGCTTCGAAAGCGAGGAGCCAGCGGTCGTTGAGAAAGCGGCGAGCGGCGGACACGCGGACGGTCGTCGGAAGATCGGCGGATTCCTGAACAAATTTCAGACCGCCGCCGAGGTGCTGGAGGGCGGCGCCAAGTTCCCAGCCGCTGGTTTTCATGGCGACGCCGAGATCGCCGGCGAACGTCGAAGCGTCGTTTCCGTCGATCGATTCCTGGATCATCTTGGCGGTCACTCCGACGGAAAGGGAATCGCCCAGTTTCTTGGCGACGGTGAGCCCGGCGGCCAGCGAGCCCGCGTCGAAGGAGCCCTCGCGGGCGTCCGACGCGCTGTAGCGCTCAATGCTGCCATAGTTCATCCGGACAACCGAAAGGCCAACGGCGTTCTCTCCAAAGGAAGAGCCGACGGCGAAGAACTGGTTCTGGGTATCGACGAGGCCCTGATTGTGGCTGGCGGTGAACTGCAGGTCCTTCATGTTGATGAGGCCGGCCGGGTTGCCCTGGGTGGAAGAAATGTCGTCGGACGTGGCGGAGGTGGCGCCGCCCATCGCGACCGCGCGGGCGCTGGCGGCCACTTTCAGGAACTGGGCGCCGGCGGTGCCCGCCGCTTTGGTGGGCACAACGGCGAGGGTCGCCAGAGCCGCTGCCAGTCCGTATGCCGTCCAAGTCGTGTTCATGTGCTTAGGCTACCGGTGAACGGTGACAAACCTGTGACTTGCCGAAGGCGTACGAAAGAATCCTATGGGAAAAAAGTGTCAAACCCGGTCCCCTCTCGAATCGGTGAATGAAGCGATTTGCGTCGTGAATTGGTTGTGTTTTGCTAGCGAAGGATCGCGAGCTTGCCGTCTTTCTTGTTCCCGGCGTCGTCGGTGATCAGATACAGGTACACGCCGCTGGCCAGGACTTTTCCGTCGTCGTTCTCGCCGTTCCACTGCAGGGTACTGATAGCCGGGTCCAGCTTCATGTCGTACACCCGTTCACCGGCGGGCGTGAAGATCTGGATGTGGGCACCGTTGGTGAGGCCGCTGAAGGTGATGCCGTTCGTGTGTCCTACGCTGGAATTGGGCTTGTACGGGTTTGGAAAGGGGTGTGCCCCGGTCAGGCTTGAGGCCGCGGCCGACGTTCCGGACCCGTTACCGCCGCCGGCGCCGTTCATGGTGAACTGCGTCAGAACGCGGACGTCCACGCTTTGCGCACTCACGGCTTGCGTGGTGGCGTCGCCGCCGCCGAGGTCGAACTTAAACGACTCCGCGCCGCTGTCGAACAAGCCGTCCACGGCCGCCGCGTCGGCCCACGCTCCATTACCCAGCCGGAACTCCACCTTTGAGATCGTGTCCACCGTCAGGCCGTTACCGTTCGGATTGCCCTGTCGAGGAAGCACCCTGACATTGGCGCTGCCGTTGAAATTCGAGATGCCGGCCTGGCTTGAGGGGAGGCTGGCGAAGTTCACCACCGGCGACCGGTCGACCACGTCGTCGCGGCCGTTCAAATCGGCGTCCCGCCAACCAATCATCGACTTCGCCCACGAGTCGAGACCCCAGCGAATGCCGCCGCGCATGATTGATTCGGGCGTGTCGGCGGTGGCGGAGTATTGGTGGTTGCCGTTCATCGTCGGGAAATAGCCATGCGAGTAATCGTTGGGGGAACTGGCGCCGGCGTACTGGTCGAGCGCGTGGAAAAGGTGGCCGACCTCGTGGGCGAGCACCACGTCCATGTTGGAGACGCCGTAACCGTTGTTGTCGTAGGTCATGACGGTAAAGGGGCCGCCCAGGTACGAATAGGCGAAGTAGCCGTCGGCGAACTTCCCGTTGGCGTCCAGGAGACTGTCGCAGACAAACACCACGAATCCCCAGTCGGCCTGGTACTGGTTTCGGAGATCGTTGATGTGAGCGCGCGTGGTGCTGAAGCGTGAGCCGGTGTAGCCGAGCTTCGTCATGACGTCGGGAATCCAGAGTGCTTCGTCGTAATAAGGCCGGGTGATCGGCTCGTACTTGGTGTTCACCGTCTGGCTGACCACGGTGAAGCTCAAGGGGGAGCGGGGGTTCTGGCGGGTCCACCAGTCAAGACCCGTCATGATTTTGCTGAGCACCTGGGTCTTTCTTTCGGGCGTCCAGTTCTCGATGTTCGGATCGGTGCCGCCGCTGGACTCGGGAAAGATCACCGAGACCACCACGTTCCCGATCATGAAATCAGATGTGTAGTCCTTCTTGTCGAGTCCCACGGCCGTGAGGCCGGCGAACGCGCGCGAGGCCGCGAGAACGCCGAACGCGGCGGAGATGAGCGCGCGGCGCATCACTGCGGGGCCTCGGGGTTCACGAAGGCGTCGATCTTGTTCGACCTGGGTTCGCCGATACGCGCGGTGCGCGAACCGGTCCAGGCGGAACGTCCTCCGTTCCACGACTGCACACGCCATTTGAGACGCTCGCCCGAGCGAAGCGCGGGACCGGGGCAGGCGTACTCTCCGCCGGTCACGATTTCGTCGAACAGCACATCGCTGAAACTGTTGTCGCGGGCCACCTGCACGCGCGTGGGCCCGTCGCCGGGACTCCACTCAAGAATGAGGGTGAAGCCCTCTGTCTGAAATCCTTCCACCGGCGAGGTGAGCGTCGGCGCGCTCACGGGTGATTCCGAAGGCAGTGAGACGACATTGGTGACGCCAGGCTGCGACCACCGTCCGATCACGTCATCGTCGGGCGTGGCGTCTCCCGGGTCGATGGCGCGGACGCGGACGCTCACCTCGTCCGCCCCGTCGGGCACGGGAAGTTCCACGCGTGTTTTCAAGCTGTTTGTCCGAATCGAGGCCCCTTCGAACAACCGGGAACCCGACGCCTGGACCTCGTAGTAAATCGCGCCGTCGACGCCCTCCCATTCGCATACGAGATGGCCATTGAGCGGGGAAATCCTTGCATTGACCGGTGGAGGAAGCGACCGGTCGGCCACCATCTGGCGCATGGCACCCATCGAACTCACGCCGTTGACGGCGCGCGTCTGGGTCAGCATGCGACGGTTCCACTGAATGGCGGCGGCCACCGCCGTCGGGCCCTGGGGTTCGAGGCTGGCCGCGGGAACGGCAGATAAATAGGAGAGGCGGACGCCCGGCAGCGACGAGGTCTTGGTTCCATCGGGAAGGTCCACGATCAGAACGTGAGGGGGAACGCGCTGGCGGATGCGCACGCCGGCGTTTTCAATGGCACGGGCCTGTTCAATAAACACGCCGTCCTGGAGAATCAAAAACGCGGGGACATCGGCGGAAGCGTCCATCAGGAATGACAGCGACGCAGCCATGACGACGGCCGCGCGGAGTAGGGATTTCATCCGACGCTTATAAAAGGAATGGTTTTTCGTTTCCATGTAATTTTTGGTTAACACGCACTGAAGACATAGCTGGATTCGGTGGCGTTTGCGTGACAGAGCGGAGATAGCGCGAGGGCAAAGCCCTTCAATTTCCTATTATTCCCGCCAAGACATGCCGATTCTCAAGATCCTCCTCGGTCTTTTGGCGCTCCTGCTGGCCTGGCTGTTCATCTACCGCACGAAATTGCTGTATGCCCTCAACGATTTCATGCGCCGCCGGATCTTCAGCGACCACGTGGTCCTCTTTCAGGGGCGCCGAATGGCCGCCCTCCTGACCCTCCTGGGCATCGTGGCCATGTTCTCGGGCGTTGAATCCGTCATCGATGTACAGGTCATCAAACCCAAGATCAAGGCCGAGATGATGACGCAGGCGCGCGAAGACCTCCGGCAGGGGCATTTCGGCAGGGTGGTCAACCGCGCCAAGGAACTGGTGCGCGCCGACCCCCAGAACGTCGAGGCATGGGATTTACTTGCCACCGCCTATTGGGCCGTCGGGCAGAAAGAGCGCGCCTCCAAGGCCGCCGAATCCGTTTTGCGCATCGATCCCAACCATCCCATCCGAACCAGCTCGATCGGCGACTACCTCGCCAAATCCAAGCCCACATGATCGCGCTTAAGGAATTTTCGACGGAGCTGGCGGACCTTCAGTCAGCCGCGGCGGTGCCGGGCGCCGACGTCGAGCTCACGCTCCAAACCTCCGAGCGCCGCACCATCGGATGGGGCGAGGGTCGACCCAACATCAACAACGCGTCTGCTTCGAAGGGCGCGTGCCTCCGGGTGATCATCGGGGGCCGTCAGGGCATCGCCACCACCACCGTTCCCGATCCGGCCGCGGTCAAGTCTCTGTCGGCAAGAGCGCTGGAAGCCGCACGATCCACGGGCGCGGACCCCCATCGCGGCATCGCGTCGCCTCCGGCGGCATATCCGGCGGACGTTCCCTCCGATCCCGCCACGCTGTCGCGGCCGTCCGACGAAATCATCGAACAGCTTCGTTCGCTCGAGGGCGCGGCCCTTGCTTACGACAAGCGACTCACCAAGGTCGTGCGCCTCAACTATTCCGAAGCGCGCACCCGCCAGGGCGTGGCGAACAGCCGCGGCGTTCACGTGGCGGGCGAAGGCACGGCGTCGAGCTTCTCTCTGGAACTCCTAGCCAAGGACGGAGAGGTCACCGAAGCGGCCTGGGACTACGAGGGGCACCGGCTCGCCAAGAACCTGTCACTGGCGGAGATCGTCCGGCAGACCGCGGAGAACGCTATCCGTTCGCTCGGCGGATCGCCCATGGCCACGGGCCCCTATCCCGTCGTTCTCCATCCGCGCGTGGGCGGCCAGCTCCTTGATCTCATCGGTGAGGCGCTCTCGGCCGAAGCCGTTCAGCTCGGTCGATCGTTCCTGCGCGACCTCGTCGGCAAGAAGGCGGCGTCGCCCGCGGTGACCATCGTCGACGACCCGTTCCTTCCCGACGGCATGGCTTCGGGCGCATTCGACGACGAAGGTGTTCCGCACGAGAAGCTTGAGCCCGTGGGTGCAGGAATCCTGCGCACCTACTTTTTCGACCTTCGCTCCGCGGCGCGCGAGGGCCGCGCGTCGAATGGCCGCGCCTCGAAGGAAAGCTTCGGCTCGCCGCCCCGCCCGGGCCCGACGAACCTGTTCATTCGGCCCGGCGCGGCGACGCAGGCGGACATGCTGGCCTCCGGTGAAAAGGTCCTGCTCCTTCGGGAGGTCATGGGACTGCACATGGCGGACCCGATCACCGGCGAATTCTCGCTCGGCGCCTCCGGACTGCTTTACGAGCGCGGCAAGTTCTCCCGGCCGGTGCGCGGCATCACCATCTCCGGGACGCTCTCGGGAATGCTCAACGCCATTGAGGCCGTCGGAAACGATCTCCGTTTTTACGGAAGCACCGGCTCGCCCAGCCTGCTCGTCGCGGGGCTGAGCATCGCGGGGAGCTGACATGGCCGATTGGCGCGAGGCCCTGGCCGCGGCGAAGCCGGGCGACTACGGCGTGATCGGCGATCCCATTCTTCATTCCCTCTCGCTGCGCCTTCAGCAGCCCGCTTTCGATCTCTGGTGGCGCGCGAAGGGCGGAAATCACGAAAAGACGCCCCGGTACATTTTGTTTCATGTCCATGCGGCGGATCTCGGCGCGTTCGTTCGAGAAGCGAAGACGAGAGGACTGGCCGGCTTCAACGTGACCGTGCCCCACAAGACCGCGGTGATGTCGCATCTCGATCGACTGGATTCCTTCGCCCGCGTGGTGGGCGCCGTTAACACCGTCAAACTCGAGGGAGGGTTTGCCGGCTACAACACAGATGGCCCTGGATTCTTAAAGACCGTGACTGGCGATCTTAAATTGTCGCCGAAATCTGCTCTTGTGCTGGGAGCTGGGGGAACTGGCCAAGTGATTGTTCAGATTCTGCTGGCCCTTGATGTCACTAAGATTTACTGGTGGAATCGCACGGTGGAACGAATTCGCCCGCTGGTCGACCGCCTTGCGGACGCCGACCGCGTAACTTTAATTAGCGACCCGACTGCGCTCTTTGAGCGCAGCGCGGAGGCCGAACTCATCGTGAACGCGACGTCGGTCGGGCTCAATGCCGCTGACGGCATGCCGGTGAACGGGCTCAGGTTCCGGCCGGTCCAGGCCGCCTTCGATGTCGTGTACCACCGCGAAACGGCTTTTCTCAAGGAAGCAAAAGCGGCCGGCGCGCGCGCATGCGGCGGCCTGCCGATGCTGCTCTATCAGGGCGCCGCAGCCTTCGAAATATGGACCGGCACCGTCGCGCCGGTGGAAATGATGAAATCCGCTTTGTTGAAAGCCGTTAAAGAGAAAGGAATCGAACCCGTATGGCCATAAGATATCTGACCGCCGGCGAGTCTCACGGACGCTGGTTGACCGCGATCCTCGAGGGAATTCCCGCGGGGCTGCCCATTACCGAAGAGGAAGTGAACGCCGACTTGATCCGGCGCCAGCACACTTTCGGCCGGGGCGAGCGCCAGCAGTACATCGAGAAGGACGCGGTCCAGTTCATCTCCGGCGTGCGTCACGGCGAGACCATCGGCGACCCGCTTACCCTCGTCGTCATGAACAAGGACTGGGAGAACTGGGAAAAAATTATGTCGGTGAAGGCCGAGGACAAGGACGAGAAGTTCGCGCTCCTGCGTCCGCGCCCGGGCCACGCCGACCTCGCGGGAGCGATAAAATTCAATCGCTACGATACCCGGGATATTCTGGAACGGGCCAGCGCCCGCGAAACCGCGGTCCGCACCGCTGTCGGCGGCGTCTGCCGAAAGCTCCTCTCCATGTTCGGCGTGAACATTTATTCGTGGGTGACGGAGGTTGGCTCGGTGAAATCGAAGTTGCCCAAGGAACCCTACGAGAAGCTTGCCGCGCGCGCCAAGGAGTCCCCCATGCTCTGCCCCGACAAGGAAGCGGAGGGGAGAATGATGGACCTGATCAACGCGGCCAAGAAGGCGGGCGACACGGTCGGCGGAATTTACGAAGTCGTCGTCACCGGGCTGCCGGTCGGCGTGGGCACGTTCACCCAGTGGGACCAGAAGATCGATGGACGCATCGCCCAGGCCATCATGTCCATCCAAGCTCACAAGGGCGTGGAGTTCGGCGACGGCTTCGCGCTGGGACGGTCCCAGGGTACCGAAGCCCATGACGAAATTTTCCACGACGCGAACCGCGGCTTCTATCGCAAGACAAACCACGCGGGCGGCGTTGAAGGCGGCATGACCAACGGAGAAGCGCTTGTCGTGCGGGCGGCGCTCAAGCCGCTGGCGAGTCTGCGCAAGCCGCTTAACTCCGTCAATCTCAAAACGAAGGACGCGATGAAGGCGGAAATCGTTCGCTCCGACGTGGCGCCGGTGGCCGCGGCGGCGGTGATCGGAGAAGCCGTCGTGGCCATCACGGTGGCGCAGGCTTTCGCCGAGAAATTCGGCGGCGACTCGCTTCGCGAGATGAAAGACAATTACGACCGTTACCTCGCTTACGTCCGGACGTACTAATTGAACATCGTACTCATCGGATTCATGTGCTCGGGCAAATCCCGTGTGGGACGCGAGCTGGCCGCCCGCCTCGGTTGGACCTTCCACGACACCGACGACATCGTCGCGAAAACCGCCGCGATGCGCGTGCCGGAACTCATTCGCAAACGCGGGGAACCCGCGTTTCGCGAGCTCGAAACGGTGGCCGTGCAGACGCTGGCCGATGCCGACAGATCCGTGATCGCCACGGGGGGCGGCGTGCCGCTCAACCCTGAAAACATGAAGCTCCTCGGGAAGAACGGCCAGATCGTATGGCTTAAGGTGTCGCCCCGGTCGGTCCTTCACCGCGCCGGCGACATGGGCGCGCGACCGCTCATCGACCCGTCCGACCCCCAGGGCTCCATCACCCGCCGCCTGCACGAGCGCGAGCCGCTCTACGCGGCCGCGACCTTCTCCATCGATACCGACGGCCTCACCGCCGCCCAGGTGGTCGAGCAGCTCGTCACGCTGTTTCCGGTCATCCGTTGAAGCCCGTTCGCGTTTCTCTCCCCGGCCGTTCCTACGACATCGCTTTCGGTCCCGTGAAAACGGGCCTGGCGCCGGCGTTTCGCCGTCTGGGTTTCGCCGGCCGCCGCGCGCTCATCGTCACGGGCCAGCCGATCGCGCGGGCCGGGCATGCGCGCGCCGTGCTTGCCGCGCTCAAGAAAGCCGGCGCGCAGGCCACCGTCGCTGTCGTCCCCGACGGCGAAACCAACAAAACAATTTCCAACCTCGAGCGCCTCTACCGTCTCGCGGCCGCCGCGGCCCTGGACCGGAAATCGCTCATCGTGGCCGTGGGCGGCGGCGTCATCACCGATATGGCGGGGTTCCTCGCGGCCACGTACATGCGCGGCATTCCTTTCGTTTCTGTTCCCACCACTCTCGTGGGCCAGGTGGACGCCGCCATCGGCGGAAAAACCGGCGTCGACACGCCCGACGGGAAGAACCTGGTGGGCGCGTTCTGGCAGCCGAAGCTGGTGTGGGTCGACACGACCCTGCTGCGCACCCTGACCGGGCGCGACTGGCGCACAGGTTTCGCCGAGATCGCCAAGTACGGGGTGATCGGCAGCGCTTCCTTTTTCTCGTGGCTCGAAAGGAAGATCGACGCGCGGCCGCTTCTGGCGGACTGGACGGCGGCCGACCTTGCTTACGCCGTGCGTACCTCGGCCGCGGCGAAGGCGCGGGTGGTGAGCGGAGACGAGCGCGAGACACCGCTCGGCGGCGGCCGCGAGATTCTGAATTTCGGTCACACGGCCGGCCATGCGCTGGAAGCCGCGACGGGTTACCGCCGCTATTCCCACGGCGAGGCGATTTCCGTTGGAATGGCCGTGGCGGGGGAAATCTCCATCGCGCTTCGCCGCTGGACGCGCCGCGATCAGGACCGGATGCTGTCGATTCTGCTCGTGGCGGGGCTGCCCACCACCTTCCCGCGGCTTTCGCCCGCCCAAAAATCCGCGTTCTGGTCAGCGCTTCGCAAGGACAAGAAGAACGTGGGGGGGAAGCTCCGGTTCGTGCTGCCGCTCAAGGTCGGCCGGGTCGAAGTCAGGAGCGGCATTCCCGAAGCCGTCGTCCGACGGGCGGCCGGCCGGTGCGGTTTCTGAACGCCTCCCCTATTGTCTATACTCCGCCGATGTCGATCCGCCGGAGCTCCCATGTCTTTTAACGTGAAGCACCTCCATCTCGCCCAACGCCTTGAAGCCTTCCGCGATGTCATCAAGGAACGCAAACTCGACGGCTACCTCCTCACAGGCCTGTCCGACCTCTTTTACTTCACCGACTACAAGTCCGAGGGCTATTACGGCTTGGTCGGCCGCGATCAGGCGTGGCTTTTCCTGCCCGGCCTTCTCTACGACCAGGCCGTGGCGGTCACCACCGGTTTCACCTGTCTCAAAGGCAAGTTTTCCGAGGAGCTCAAAAAGATCCGCGGCGGCGGAAAGTTGAAGAAGATCGGCTTCGACCCGAGCCAGTGCAACTACGCTTTCGGCGCGGCGCTGGTGAAAATGGGCTTCATGCCCATTCCCGACCTCGTCATGAAGCTTCGCGCGATCAAGGACCCCCTTGAACTTCAGCGCCTTCGCGCGGCCAATCACCTGGCGTTCCGGGGTGCAGAGTTCGTCCGTAAGCGGCTCAAGCCGGGGTTGACCGAGAAGCGCGTTTCGGCCGATCTCGCCCACTTTTTCAACGTGGAGGGGGACGGCATCGCCTTTGAACTCATTATTGCGGGCGGCGCCAACGGCTCCTTCCCCCATCACATCGTCTCCGATCATCGGTTGAAGGCCGGTGAGCCGGTCGTTTGCGACATCGGAGCCACCTGGGCGGGGTACCGCTCCGACTTGACCCGTACTTTTCCGTTGGGTAAGATGCCCCCCGCCTTTTCCCGGGTCCATTCGATCGTGGAAAGGTCTCAAAAAGAAGGAATCCGACGACTTCGGCCGGGCGTAACGGCGGGCTCGGTTGACCTGGTCTGCCGCCAGATCATCAACAAGTCCGGATACGGAAAAACGTTTATTCACAGCACCGGTCATGGCGTCGGCATCGACATTCATGAGCACCCGCGTATCGGCCCCGGCGCGAAGGATCTCTTGCAGGCGGGGATGGTGGTGACGGTCGAGCCGGGGATTTACCTTCCCGGAAAGTTCGGCGTCCGGATCGAAGACACGCTCCTCGTGACACAGAACGGCTCGGAAGTTCTGACGAAGTAGCCGTTTTCCGCAGCACCCATCTCCGCAGTCCCCCCGGCCCAGAACCCGGACGCTTAAGCAAAATTCAAAGGAGCCTCACTTCATGGTCTCGACAGCAGATTTTAAGAATGGATTGGTTTTCGAGTGGGACGGACGCATCTGGCAGGTCGTCTGGTTCCAGCACCACAAACCCGGCAAGGGCGGCGCCGTCATGCGCTGTAAGATCAAGAACATGAAAACGGGCGACATCATTGAACGGACGTTCAAATCCGGCGAAGACTTCCGCGAAGTCGAGACCATCCGCCGGAAGAAACAGTTTTCCTACCTCGACGGTGACAAAGTCCATTTCATGGACGAACAGACCTACGAAGACATGGAGCTCACCAAAGAGCAGCTCGGCGAGCAGTTCGGCTTCCTCAAGGACGGCATGACCGTCGAAGCCATTTATCTCGACGGCGAGTTCCTTTCGCTGATTTTTCCGGCCGCGGTCACCCTCAAGGTGACGGCCACGATGCCCGGTGTCAAAGGCAACACCGTCACAAATTCCACGAAGCCCGCGACGCTTGAAACCGGCATCGAGATCCAGGTGCCGTTGTTCATCAACGAAGGCGACATCGTGAAAGTTGACACCCGATCCCAGGAGTACGTGGAGCGCGCATGAAGCCTTTCGACGAAACTCTTCGCGATTTGATCCAGTTCGCCCGCAAGGCGAACCTCGAGGAGCTCGTCTGGAAAGACGGCGACGACAAAGTCGCTTTTCGCCGCGACGCCATTCCCGCGGCGCCGGCGGCCCCGTCGGCCGATGCGTCCGCCGACGTCCCGGCTGAAGAACTCGAAGAGATCGTCCGCTCGCCCATGGTCGGCACGTTCCGGCGCGGAATTTCAAAGGACCGCCCCCCGGTGGTGCTCATCGGCAATCACATCAAGCCGGGCGACCGTCTCGGCGTGGTGGAGTGCATGAAGATACCGACCGACGTGGTCAGCTTTGCCGCAGGCGAAATCAAACGCATCATGGTGGAAGAAGGCCAGACCGTCGAGTATGGCCAGCCCCTCTTTGCCGTCATTCCGGTGAACGACAATGTTTAAGAAAATCCTGATCGCCAACCGCGGAGAGATCGCCGTCCGAGTCATCCGCGCCTGCCGTGAGCTCGGCATCAAAACCGTCGCCGTCCACTCCGACGTCGACCGCGAATCCCTTCACGTCCGCATGGCGGACGAATCGGTTTGCATCGGCCCGGCGCCGACGACCGAGAGTTATCTCAACATTCCCGCCATCATCTCGGCGGCCGAGATCACCGGCGCCGATGCCATTCACCCCGGCTACGGTTTCCTCTCAGAGAACGCCCACTTCGCGGAAGTCTGCGAGTCGTGCGGGATCAAGTTCATCGGTCCGAGTCCGGCGGCCATCATGAGCATGGGCGACAAGGTGGAAGCCCGCCGCATCGTTCAGAGCTACGGCGTTCCCGTGCTCCCCGGCACCGAAGGCCCCGTCAACCCCGAAGATCCCAAGCTCCTGCAGATCGCAAAAAAGATCGGGTATCCGATCATCGTGAAGGCGCGAGCGGGCGGCGGCGGCCGCGGCATGCGCATTGTTCACGACGAATCGTCCCTCAAGGACTCCATTCTTGCCGCACAGACGGAAGCGAAGAAAGCCTTCAAGGAAGCCGGCGTTTATCTGGAAAAGTATCTCGAGGCGCCGCGTCACATCGAGATGCAGATCGCGGGCGACGTGTTCGGCAACGTGGTCAGCTATCCCGAGCGCGACTGCACGATCCAGCGCCGTCATCAGAAGCTCGTCGAGGAATCGCCGTCGCCGGCCATCGACAACGGCATCCGCAAGCGCATGGGCAAGGCGGCCCGCCGCGCCGCGCGCGCCTGCAAGTACGTCACCGTGGGCACCGTCGAGTTCCTCTTTGACGGGAAGAAAGACTTTTACTTCCTCGAGATGAACACGCGCATCCAGGTGGAGCACCCGGTCACCGAGATCGTCACGGGCATCGACCTGGTGAAAGAGCAGATCCGGCTCGCGGCGGGCGAGAAACTGGGCTATGACAAAGACGACGTCAAGATCCTCGGCCACGCCATCGAGTGCCGCATCAACGCCGAGGACCCCGATTTCAACTTCGCGCCCTGCCCAGGCAAGATCACGGGGCTCGTGATTCCTGGCGGCCCCGGCGTCCGCGTCGACACGCACGTCTACGCCGGCTACAACGTGCCCACGCACTACGACAGCCTTCTCGGCAAGCTCATCGTCGGGTCGACGCGCGGCCGCGACGCCGCCATCGCCCGCATGGACCGCGCGTTGCGCGAGTTTTATGTGGAAGGCATCAAAACCACGATTCCCTTTCACCTGAAGGTGATGGCCAACGCGGCGTTTCGCGGCGGAAAATTTGGAACGGATTTCATCGAGAAAAACATGAACGGGGCGAGCAAGAATGGAAACAGCGGAAGCAACAATAACCCTAAATAACGCCGGCATCTCGAAGGTCCTCCTCGAGACGAGCGGCGTTCTCGCCGCCATGGCGAAGGACACGGAGACGATCGAAAAGATCGCTGAAGTCCTCGTCTCCGCCTATCGCAAGGGCAACAAGATGGTGCTCTTCGGCAACGGCGGCAGCGCCGCCGACGCGCAGCACCTCGCCACCGAACTGCTCGGCGGTTTCACGAACCACAGCCGCAAGAGCCTTCCGGCGCTCGCGCTGACCACCGACACCTCGGCGCTCACGGCGATCGGCAACGACTACAATTTCGAAGAAGTATTCTCCCGTCAGGTGGACGCGATGGTGAACGCGGGCGACGTGGTCATCGCCATCTCGACGAGCGGCAACTCGAAGAACATTTTGAAGGGCGCTCTTGCCGCGAAGGCGCGCAAGGCCACCGTGGTGGCGTTCACCGGCGCTGACGGCGGAAAGCTCAAGGATATCTGCGATATCGCCCTGCGCGTTCCGTCGAACAACACGCCGCGCGTGCAGGAAGCCCACATCACCGTGGGGCACATCGTCTGCGCGATCGTTGAGCAGATGGTGGGCGTTCCGGCTTGATCAAGGACAAGGTTCTCGGCTGGCCCGCGCTGAAAAGCCGGCTCGCCCGAGAACGGCGCTCCGGGCGCCGCGTCGTCTTCACCAACGGCGTTTTCGACATCCTTCATTCCGGGCACCTGAAAGTTTTTGAGTGGGCCAGGCGGCAGGGCGACGTTCTCGTGGTGGGCATCAATTCGGACGCGTCCGTCCGACGCATTAAGGGCCCGAAGCGGCCCATCGTTCCGCAGGGCGAGCGGGCTCTTCTCGTCGCCGGGCTGGTGCCTGTTGATTACGTGACGCTTTTTACCGACGACACGCCGGCGAAGTTGATCGCCATGGTGAAGCCGGACGTGCTCGTGAAAGGCGGCGATTACCGGCCCGACCAGATCGTCGGGCGGGAGAATGCGGGGAAAGTCGTGCGCATCCCGCTTTTGAAAGGCCGGTCGTCCACGAACATTGTCGAACGCGTGGTCGCCCGGTATGGCCGGTAAGAAGGCCCCGGTGGGCGTGGCCCGCCTGCTGGACGCGAATTTGAACAGGGCCCGCGAAGGCCTGCGGGTGCTGGAAGACACGGCCCGCTTCCTCTGGGACGACGCGGCGATGTACCGCCGCCTTCGGGCGCTCCGCCACCGTCTCCACGAAGCGACGGCCGTTTCGTATAAAAAGCTCGTCGACGCGCGCGACAGCGCGGCCGACCCGGGCCGCCTGATTAAAGAAGGCGGGCGCGCTTCTCTGGACGCCGTGGCCGCCGCCAACATGCGGCGGGCGCAGGAAGCGGTCCGCGTGCTCGAAGAGTATGGAAAGATTTTTTCAAGCGGAGCAGGAGCCCAGTTCAAGGCCATTCGCTACGCGCTGTACCGGGAAGAGAAAAGGATCGTTAACAGAAAATGACCGAGACCCGTCGCATCGATTTCACCGACGTCGCGCTTTACGCCGTCACGCCCGAGCCCGTTGACACGAAGACGTTCCTATCCAAAGTGGAATCGGTTCTTGCCGGCGGCGCCGACGCGCTGCAGTTGCGAGCCAAGAACCTCACCGACAAGGCCTTCCTCGAGCTCGGCAAGGAAGTTGGCGTCCTCTGCCGCGCCGCCAACGCGCTTTTCATCATCGACAACCGCTCGGACCTCGCGCAGGTGCTCGACGCCGACGGTGTCCACATCGGTCACGAGGACGTTCCGATTTCCATCGCCCGCACGTTCGTGGGCCACCGCCGCCTCGTGGGCCGTTCGGCCCATTCGCTGCCCGAAGCAATTGAGGCACAAAAGGCCGGCGCGGACTACGTGAGCTGCGGCCCTGTTTGGGCCACGCCGACCAAGCCGAATTATCCTGCCGTGGGCGTCGGCCTCATCGGCCTTTATCACGCGGCCCTGCGTGTCCCTTATGTCGTCATTGGCGGCGTGGATGAGAAGAACATCGACCAGGTGGTCGCCGCGGGCGCGAAAACCGTGGCCATCGTCCGCGCGCTGTTCGACGCGAAGGACCCGAAGGCCGCCGCCCAGTTTTTTAAGAGTAAAATTCAGATGAACCGGCAGCGCGCAGCCGTCTAAAGGGAACCCGCCCCCGGTTCGAAGGACACACAACATGGCACTCATCACTCAAATGCAACGCGCACGCGCCGGCGAGATCACGCCCGAAATGACCCGCGTGGCGGAGAAAGAAAAGCTAACGCCCGAGTTTGTTCGTGACGAAGTCGCCCGCGGCCGCGCCATCATCCCGGCCAACATCAACCATCTCAAGCACGGCAAGATGGACCCGATGGGCATCGGCATCAACTTCAACTGCAAAATCAACGCCAACATCGGCAGCTCGGCGACCACGTCGGACATGGAGGTCGAGCTCGACAAGCTTCACCGTTCCGTTCACTTCGGCGCCGACACGGTCATGGATCTCTCCACGGGCGGCGACCTCGATGCCATTCGTGTGGCGATGGTGGAGAACAGCCCCGTTCCGCTCGGCACCGTGCCTATCTACGGCGCCCTTCTTAGGTGTGAGAAGCTCGAAGAGCTGTCGGCGAACATCCTTCTCGACGAGATTGAGAAGCAGGCCAAGCAGGGCATCGACTACCAGACCATTCACGCCGGAACGCTGAAAGAGCACATTCCCGCGACCGCGCACCGAATCACCGGCATTGTCTCGCGCGGCGGCTCGATCCTCGCCAAGTGGATGGCCGCGCACAACCAGCAGAACCCGCTCTACACGCACTTCGACGAGATCTGCGAGATCTTCAAGCAGTACGACGTCTCGTTCTCCCTCGGCGACGGTCTTCGTCCCGGCTGTCTCCACGACGCCAACGACGAGGCGCAGTTCGCCGAGCTCAAGACCCTGGGCGAGTTGACGCTCAAGGCCTGGGAGCATGGCGTGCAGGTGATGATCGAAGGTCCCGGCCACGTGCCGATGCATCTGATCAAGATGAACGCCGAGCTTCAGCAGAAGTGGTGCCATGAGGCGCCCTTTTACACCCTCGGCCCGCTCGTGACCGACATCGCGCCGGGTTACGACCACATCACCTCCGCCATCGGTGCTGCCATCATGGGCTGGTCGGGCGCGTCGCTGCTCTGCTACGTGACGCCCGCCGAGCATCTGTCGCTTCCCAACGCGGAGGACGTGCGCCAGGGTTGCATCGCCTACAAGATCTCCGCCCACGCCGCCGACATCGCGCGCGGACGCCCCGGTGCCCGCGACCGCGATGACGCGCTCTCGCGCGCCCGCTTCGCCTTCGACTGGAACGAGCAGTTCCGCCTCTCGCTCGACCCGGAAGCCGCCAAGGCCAAGCACGATTCGACGCTCCCCGAAGAAGGCTACAAGGACGCGCGTTTCTGCTCGATGTGCGGACCGAAGTTCTGCGCGATGCGCATTTCCGACGACGCTTCCAAGATCACGATCAAGCGCGCCGAGGAAGAAGCCGCTCCGGTGGCCCACTAACAGTTGAAAAACCGCGTCTTCGTTTCAGTCCCCGCGTCCAGCGGGAACGTCGGCGTCGGCTTTGATGTGCTGGGGCTCGCGCTGTCCCTTCGGAACGAGCTCACGGTTCGTGTGATCGGACGCTCGGGAAAGCCCGAAATTTACGTGGAGGGGGAGGGAGTCGAGGGGCTTCCGACCGATGAGCGCAACCTGGTGTTCGCCACGATGCGCTGGCTCTACCGCAAGGCTGGCAAGCGCCTGCCACAGCTTGAGATCACCTGCGTCAACCGCATTCCACTGGCTCGCGGCCTGGGCAGCAGCTCAACCGCGTATCTCGCCGCGCTTCTCGCGGCCAACCGTCTCCTTGGGAACAAGTACGGGCCCGAGAAGATTCTCGATTTTGCGACGGAACTGGAAGGCCACCCGGACAACGTCGCGCCCGCGCTCTACGGCGGTCTTCGCATCTCGGGCGTGTTCGCCGACCGCGTGATTTCGGTGGCCGCGCCGGCGCCGCGCTGCCGGTTGATTGCCGCCGTGCCGGCGTTCCCGTTGTCGACCGCGAAAGCGCGCGCCGCGCTTCCGTCGACGGTGCCGCTGGAAGACGTCGTTCACAACCTCGCGTCGGTGGCGCTGCTGCCGCACGCGCTGGCGAAAGACGAAAAGCTTTTGACGGACCTGCTTCAGGACCGTCTGCACGAGCCGTACCGGGCGAAACTCGTTCCGGGCTTCTACGCGGTGCGCAAAGCCGCCCGCGCGGCGGGCGCTTACGCGATGACGCTGTCCGGCGCGGGGCCGACGCTGTTGGCCTTCACACCCGCGTCGAAAGCCAGGAGCGTGGCGGCGGCAATGAAGAAGGCGTTCAAGCGGAGCGGCGTGGAATGCCGAACCATGGATTTGAGAGTCGATAACCAAGGGGCCATCGTTCGATGACTGCGAAGAAAGCGAGAAAGAAAAAACATCCCATCGTCGTGATGAAGTTCGGCGGATCGTCCGTCAAGGACGCGGAGCGCGTGAAGCGCGCCGCCGAGCGCGTGGTTGAGAAAGCCAAAAAAGGCGCCCGGGTGGTCGTGGTCGTTTCCGCGCCTGGCGATATGACCGACGAACTCATCGACCGCGCCATGGCCATTACTCAGGAGCCCGACGGCCGCGAGATGGACATGCTTCTCGCCACCGGCGAGCAGGTGTCGATCGCCCTGCTTTGCATGGCCATCAAGGAACAGGGAATGGGCGCCATCTCCCTCACCGGCCCCCAGGCCGGCATCCGAGCCGACAACGTTCACACCAAGGCCCGCATCACGACCATCAAGCCGGTGAAGATCGTACGTGAGCTCAAGATGGGAAAGATCGTGGTAGTCGCTGGTTTTCAGGGTCTCAACACGAACGACGACCTCACCACCCTAGGTCGCGGCGGGTCGGACCTGACGGCGGTCGCCCTGGCGGCGGCGCTGAAAAGTGATGTGTGCGAGATCTATACGGACGTCCGGGGAGTCTACACGACCGACCCGCGCATGGTCCCGGACGCGCAAAAAATCGAGCAAATTTCCTATGATGAGATGCTTGAGTTGGCCGGGTCCGGCTCGCAGGTCATGCAGGCCCGTTCCATCGAAGTCGCCAAAAAATTTGGAGTGGATATTCACGTGAGATCGAGTCTCGAAAAAGTCCCAGGAACGCTGATCACCAGCATGAACGCCGCGATGGAAGCGCCCGTCGTTTCGGGCATCGCTTACGATTCCAACGAGGCCAAGCTGTCCATCACGGATATTCCCGACCGCCCCGGCATCGCCGCCGAGATTTTTGGCGCGCTCGCCAAAGAAAGCATCAACGTCGACATGATCATTCAATCGGCCGCGCAGGATATGTTGAACGACATCTCCTTCACGTGCTCACGCACCGACGTGCGCCGCGCCGTTGTCGCTCTCGAGGACCTTCAGTCGAAGCTCAGGGCCAAGAACGTCGTCGTCGATGACACGGTCGCCAAGGTTTCCATCGTCGGCGTGGGCATGCGCAGCCATCCCGGCGTCGCCGCCCGCATGTTCGCGACGCTTGCCGACGCCAAGATCAACATCCAGATGATCTCCACCTCGGAAATCAAGGTCGCCTGCGTGGTCCAGCAGTCCGATGGGAAACGCGCCGTCCAACTCCTTCACAAAGCTTTCGCCCTCGAGAAAGGGCGGTCGTGAGCCCGGTGGGCGAACGCCCGCGGCTTCGAGGTAAAACGCTTCGGGTGGCCGCTCCGGCCAGCCGGAACGGACATGCCAACGGCGCGCAGCGCCGCATGGTGAAGCTTTTTGACACCACCCTTCGCGACGGCACCCAGGGTGAAGGGATTTCGATTTCGGTCGATGACAAACTGAAGGTGGCGCAAGAGCTCGACACGCTGGGCATTCACTACATCGAGGGCGGCTGGCCGGGATCGAACCCGAAAGATGAGTTGTTCTTCAGCCGCGCGCGCAAAGAGCTTAAGCTCAAGAACTCCAAACTGGTTGCGTTCTCCAGCACGCGCCGCAAGAGCCGCACCGCCGCAACCGACGAGAACATCACGAAGCTTCTGGCCGCGCAGACGCCGGTCATCTGCGTGTTCGGAAAAACGTGGGACGTTCACGTCATCCACGCGCTCCGCGCCACGTTGGCCGAGAACCTTGACATCATCCGCGACACGGTTTCTCACTTGAAATCCAAGAAACGCGAAGTGATCTACGACGCCGAACACTTTTTCGACGGCTTTCGCGGGAATCGCGATTACGCGATCTCGACGATTCTGGCCGCGGCCGACGCCGGCGCCGACAACATCACTCTTTGCGATACGAACGGCGGCTGCCTTCCGGGCGACATCAAGGCGATCACGCGCGAAGTCCGTCAGCTGCTACCCAATATTTCCCTCGGCATCCACGTCCACAACGATTCGGGGTGCGCCGTGGCCAATTCACTCGCGGCCGTGGAAGAAGGCGTGGACCTGGTTCAGGGTTGCCTGAACGGGTACGGCGAACGCACCGGAAACGCGAACCTCGGTTCGGTCATTGCGAACTTGAAGTTGAAGATGGGTTTTGACTGCGTGAGTGACGCGCAGCTTCAGACGCTCACCGAGGTGTCCCGGTTTATCGACGAACTCGCCAACCAGGTTCCGCACGACAGCATGCCGTACGTGGGCAACTCGGCGTTCGCTCACAAGGGCGGCGTTCACGTGTCCGCCGTCGCGCGCGAGGCGAGCTATGAACACATCGACCCGTCGGTCGTGGGAAACCGCCGGCGGATCTTGATCTCGGAGCTGTCCGGCAAGGCGTCGGTCGCTTTTAAGGCGGCAGAGTTCAATCTCGATTTCAGTAAAGACTCCGAAGCGGTGACCAAGATTCTCGATCTGGTCAAGCAGAAGGAGCATAAAGGCTACCAGTACGAAGGCGCGGAAGGCTCCTTCGTGCTCCTGGTGGAAGAAGCGCTAGGCAAGCGCCCCCGTTTCTTTGAATTGGAAGGTTTCCGCGTGACCGTTGAGAAAGAATCGCATCCCGGTCAGATGGTCGCGGAAGCGACATTGAAGATCAGCGTGGAAGGACAGGTGAGACATACCGTTGCCGATGGCAGCGGGCCGGTGGACGCTCTCGACAAGGCCCTGCGCAGGGCCCTCAAAGAGTTTTATCCGAACCTCCGCCAAATGTCTCTCATGGACTTTAAAGTTCGCGTGATCAACGCGCAGGCCGGCACCGGTGCCCGCGTGCGCGTCTTCATCAATTCCAAAGACCCCAAATCGGAATGGGGAACGGTGGGCGTGTCGGAGAATGTCATTGAGGCTTCATGGCAAGCTCTCGTCGATGCGGTCGAGTACAAGCTGTTGAAAGACAGCCGGTCGGCCGTAAAAGCCCGCTCTTAAAAAAGAGGTTCCTTCACATGAGCAGCGATATCCGCAGGAGGCCGGAAGGCGCTCTTCTCCGGACGTATTTGCGCGCAGCCGGTATCGCTCCCGAATCAATTGCCAAGCCGCTCATCGGCGTGGTGACGATCTCCACTCAGGTCTTTTCCGAGCGCCCCCTCGCTCGGGATCTCGGCGTTTCTGCCGCTAAAGGAGTGGAATTGTCCGGTGGTTTTGCGGTCCGGTGGGATTCATCGAGGACGCCGGACCTCATGACGTGGGGTCACGCCGAAGGCTACAGTTTCGCCTGGCGCGATCAACTCGCAGATTTGCTCGAAAGCTGGAGCCGCCAGGAGGCTGTGGACGGTCTCGTCCTCGTTGGAGATTCGGCGAAGACGCTGGCCGGAATGGCGATGGCGGCGTCGCGGCTGAACATCCCGGCGATCATCGTGACGACGGGCGGGTCGCGCTGGGTGTACCGGCAGACGGCCGACGGGATCGGCGGCAAGCGCGCGATCGCCGACCCTTACGATTTGTTGTCGCAGACGCTCTTCGCGAAAAAGAAAGCGGAGAAGGGCGCGCCCGAAGCGGGAGCCGATCTCTTTAACGAGTGCCTCCTGGGCCAGGACAACCACGAGAGCCACGCGATGGACCTGGCGCTGGAAGCGCTGGGCGTGACGCTGCCGGGAATGGCGACGGCCGCCGTGCAGTCGCCGCGCCGAACGGACCTGGCGGAAGCGTCCGGCAAGCGGGCCGTGTGGCTCGTTCAGAACGCCTATCCGTTCCGCCGCGTGCTCACGCAGAACGCGTTTCACAACGCGATCCGCCTGAGCGCCGCGATGGGCGGCTCGATCGACGTGGCCGTGCACCTCATGGCGCTGGCGCACGAGTCGGGCGTGACGCTCGGTATGGATTTGTTCGACCGCATTGCGCGCGAGACGCCGCAGATCTGCCGGTTGGGCGGCGTTGGTGAGAAACAGCCGCACAGTCTCGAGGACCTGGAACGGGCCGGCGGCGTGTGGGCGGCGATGAACGGTTTGAAGACCCAGGTGGCACCGACGGCCACGCTGAGCGGCAAGGGCGCGTTGGAACTGGCGAAGACGAACGTGATCAAGGAAACGTCCGTGATCGCGGCGCACCGGCCCTACGCGAAGCAGAGCGGCATTGGCGTGCTCTACGGTAACCTCGCGCCGAAAGGCGCGCTGTTCCTGCTGAATCAGGTTTTTCCTTCGCTCGCGAGTTTCAAGGGGCCGGCGGCGGTATTTGATAACGAAATAGATGCGGCGCGCGCCATCAATGATGGCGGCGTGAAGAAGGGCTCGGCGCTGGTCGTTCGCGGGCAGGGTCCGCGCGGCGGGCCCGGGCTTCGCAAGCTCCGGGTCTTGCCAGCGCTGTTGCTGAGCCGGGGATGGAATAAAACGGTGCCGCTTCTCACCGATGGCCGACTGCCGGATACGCCGGCCGGACTTTTCGTGAGCTCCGCTTCTCCGGAAGCGGCGGCGGCCGGACCGCTGGCGGTGCTCAAGAGCGGCGACATTGTAGAGTTTGACATTGCCAATCGCCGCATCGGCGTTCGTTTGACGGATTTGGAATTGCGCATCCGGGTGTCGCGCTGGCAGGCGCCGGATGTGAAGACACGTCGAGGATTTCTGGAACGCTACTCGCGCCAGGTTTCCGAGGCGCACGAAGGCGCCGTTTTAAAATAAAGGAACTACTATGGAAGGTGTTATGAGCCAAGGTGACAAAAAGACGCAAGCTCCCGCAGCCGAGGAGACCAACATGCGCACGGGCGCGCAGATCCTCGTCGACTGCCTTGAGCGCGAAGGCGTCACGCATTTCTTCGGAATCCCGGGCGGCGCGTGCCTTCCGATTTACGACGCTCTTTACGGGTCCAAGATCCAGGTCGTGCTGACCCGCCACGAGCAGGGCGGCACACACATGGCCGACGGCTTCTCGCGTTCCACCGGCAAGGTGGGCGTGTGCCTCGGCACCTCGGGCCCCGGCGCCACGAATCTCGTCACCGGCCTGTTGACGGCCCACATGGACTCGATTCCGATTGTCGCGATCACCGGCCAGGTGGCCTCGCACCTCATCGGTAACGACGCCTTCCAGGAAGCCGACGCCACCGGCGTCATGCGTCCGGTCACCAAGCACAACTTCATGGTGAAGGACGTCCGCGACCTCGCCCGCACCGTGCGCGAGGCCTTTTACATCGCGCAGACCGGCCGCCCGGGCCCGGTTCACATCGACATTCCCGTCGACATCCAGAAGGCCAAGACGGCCTACGTGTGGCCCGAGAAGATCTCCGTGCGCTCTTACAAGCCGAAGACCGAGGCGCACCCCGACCAGATCGCGGCTGCGCTCGCGCTCATCGACAAGGCCGAGAAGCCGCTCCTGTACGTGGGCGGCGGCGCCGTCATCTCCGGCGCCTCGGCTGAGTTGCTCAAGTTTGCCGAGAAAGCCGACATTCCGGTCGTGCACACGCTCATGGCCAACGGCGCCTTCCCGTTCGATCACCCGAACTACATCGGCGTCCTCGGTATGCATGGAAAATATTCCGCCAACACGGCGATGCAGAACTGCGACGTCCTGATCTCAGCGGGCGCGCGCTTCGATGACCGCGTCACCGGAACGGTGGCGACGTTCTCTCGCCAGTCGAAGAAGATTCATATCGACATCGACCCCGCCAACATCGGCAAGACCGTCCCCGTCGACGTGGGCGTCGTGGGCGACGTGAAGTCCGTCATCAAGGAATTTGCCGCCCGCGTGAAACCGGCCAAGCACGCGGAATGGAGAGCCGAGATCAAGACTTGGGAGGAAAAGCACCCGCTTCAGATCAAGGCGGGCTCCGAGACCCTTCAGCCCCAGTTCGTTATCAAGGAATTGCACCGCCTGACGAAGGGCGAGGCCATTGTTGCCACCGGCGTCGGCCAGCACCAGATGTGGGCCATGCAGTGGTACGCCGCGCGCTCGCCCAAGAACTTCCTCACCTCGGGCGGGCTTGGCACGATGGGCTTTGGCTTCCCGGCCGCGCTGGGAGCCAAATTCGCCAACCCGGACAAGATCGTCGTGTGCATTGACGGCGACGGCTCGTTCCAGATGACCATGACCGAGCTCGCGACCGCCGTTCACGAGAAACAGAAAGTCATCGTGATCGTCATCAATAACTACTTCCTCGGCATGGTTCGCCAGTGGCAGGAGCTCTTCTACAAGAAGCGCTACTCCGGCTCTAACCTGACGGCCAAGGGCGGTGAGACCGAGCGTGCGGGCGACTTCAAGGTCGGAGAATTCGATTACATCCCGAACTTCGGAAAGATCTTTGAGGCGTACGGCCTCAAGGGCCGCCGCATCTTCAAGAACGACGAAGTGGAAGGCGCCCTCAAGGAAGCCCTCGCCTCCGACAAGTCCTTCCTCATTGAGGCGATGATCTCGCCCGAAGAGAAGGTGTTCCCCATGATTCCCGCCGGCGCCGGACTCGACGACATCATCGTCGACATGGCCTAGAGAAAAACTCCCTGGAGACAACAATGGCTGACAATATCGGTAGGCACACCATTTCCGTCCTCGTCGAGAACCGCTTCGGCGTTCTCGCCCGCATCGCCGGCCTTTTCTCGGCGCGCGGCTACAACATTGATGCTCTTTCGGTGGGCACCACCGACGATCCGGACATCTCGCGCATGACCATCGTGGTCAAGGGCGACCAGAGGATCCTCGACCAGGTGGTTAAACAGCTTAATAAGCTCATCGACATCATCAAGGTGACCGACTATCAGGACACCCCGCACATCGAGCGCGACCTCGTCCTCATCAAGGTCACGGCCGATAAGGCCACGCGCAGCGAGATGATCCAGATCTGTGATATTTTCAGAGCAAAAATCGTCGATGTTGCCGTCGACTCGATCATCATCGAGATGACCGGCGACGAAGAAAAAATTGAGGCGCTCCTACGCATGCTGCGCCCGTTCGGGATCAAGGAAACTTGCCGGACGGGAATCGTGGCGATGGCGCGCGGGGCCAAGGGGATTTCCGTGGCCGATCTCGAAAAGGTGATCGCATAATGAAAACGCAGGACAAAACGCAGGCCGGGCGTAAAAGCTTTTCGGCCAACGGTAACGGGAAGAGCGCGTCGAGCGCGTTGAAGGCGAAGGTCTACCACGACGAGGACGCCGACCTGAAGTGGCTGAAGAACAAGCGCGTGGTCGTCATCGGCTACGGCTCGCAGGGCCATGGGCAGGCGCTCAACCTCCGCGACTCGAACATCGACACGCACATCGCCGTCCGCAAAGGCGGCCGCGGCTGGGCGCTCGCGCTCAAGCACGGTTGGAAGGAAGGCAAGAACCTTTTCAGCGACATCGGCTCTGAAGTAAAGCAGGCCGACTGGGTGCACATTCTGCTCCCCGACGAAACGCAGGCCGAAGTGTGGAATGCCGACATCGCCCCCAACTTGAAGAAGGGAGCGGTCGTGGCATTCTCTCACGGCTTCAACATCCGCTATTCGCAGATCGTCCCGCCCGTCGACACCGACGTGGTGCTCGTCGCCCCCAAGGGCCCGGGCCATCTCGTCCGTAGGACTTTCGAGGAAGGCCGGGGAACTCCCGCCCTCTTCGCGGTGTACCAGGACGCGTCCGGCAAGGCGAAGCAGACCGCTCTCGCGTTCGCCAAGGCCATCGGCGGAACCCGCGCCGGGGTCATCGAGACCACGTTCAAGGAAGAGACCGAAACAGATCTCTTCGGCGAGCAGGTCGTCCTCTGCGGCGGCGCCGTTGAACTTATCAAGCGCGGCTTCGAGACCCTCGTGGAAGCCGGCTATCAGCCCGAACTCGCCTACTTCGAGTGCCTTCATGAGCTCAAGCTCATCGTCGACCTCGTTCAGGAAGGCGGCATTGGCTGGATGAACCATTCGATCTCGAACACGGCGGAATACGGCGAATACAGCCGCGGTCCGCGCATCGTCACCGAAGAGACGAAGCTCGAGATGAAGAAGATCCTCAAAGAGATCCAGAACGGCACGTTCGCCCGCGAGTATCTGTTGGAGAACAAGGCGGGCAAGCCGGTGTTCAACTCGTACCGGCAGGACATGGCCGCTCATCAGATTGAGAAGGTTGGCGCGGGACTCCGCGCCATGATGCCCTGGCTCAAGACCCGCGAATAAGAAGGTACCCGTTGCGCATCCCGATCGCGGCTGATGGCTGGCGGTTCATCATTCCTCTCGCACTTCTGGGCGGCTTCTTCGTCTGGATGGGAGGAATATTGACCGTTCCACTGGGCGTATTGCTGCTGTTGGCGACGCTCTTCTGCGTCAACTTCTTCCGCGACTTCGACCGGCCCACGCCCATCGACCCGGCGCTGATTTACAGCCCGGGCGACGGACTCGTGGTGGCCGTGGACGCGGTCCTCGACGGACCCTATCAGGGCCGGCCCATCATCCGCATCTTTCTCAACGTCTTCGATGTCCATGTCCAGCGCGTTCCTGTGTCGGGCCGCATCTCGCGCGTGGAGTATAAGAAGGGGAAGTTTTTCGACGCGCGGCATGAGAAGGCGCACATTGAGAACGAGCAGAACCTCGTGACCGTGGAAACCGACCGCGGTCCGCTCGTCATCAACCAGATCGCCGGTTTGATCGCGCGGCGCATCGTATGCTGGCGTAAGGAGGGCGATATGGTGAAGCAAGGCGAACGCTATGGACTTATTCGTTTCGGATCCCAGGTGGACGTGATTTTCCCGGCCGCCGGAGCCCAGATGGTCGCCAAGGTCGGCGAGAAAGTGGTGGGGGGCGAGACCGTCATCGCCAGGTGGGCCTGATGATCGCGTCCGAAGGAAATCTCCGGAAAGCCACCATCTTCCTGCCGAACCTGTTCACGGTCATGAACATGGCGCTCGGGTTCTTCGCGATCGTTTCGTCGTTCGAGCACAAGTGGGCGCAGGCGGCCATCAGCGTTTTCGTCGGCCACGTCATGGACATCATCGACGGCCGCCTCGCGCGTTTCATGGGAAGCTCATCAAAGTTCGGCGGCGAGTTCGATTCCTTTGCCGACCTCGTGTCGTTCGGCATGGCGCCCGCCGTGATGGTTTACATGCTCGCGCTCAAAGACTACGGCAAGCTCGGCTTCCTTCTCGCGTTTCTGTTCCTTCTGTGCGGCGCCTTGCGCCTTACCCGATTCAACCTGAAGTCGTCGCAGCCCGAAGGGGCTCCGAGCCCGGCATTCATCGGCCTGCCGATTCCCGGCGCCGGCGGCTGCGTCGCCATGCTGGTTCTCCTCGTCGGCTACTACGAGTCCGGCCACCAGGGACGCATGGGAAACACCCTCTATGGCCTCGTGCCGATGCTTCGCAAGCTGATTCCGCTCATCGTGTTCAGCCTGTCGCTGCTCATGATTTCCAAGGTGCAGTACGCGAATTTCAAGAAGACCCACCTTTTCCGGCCGCAGTCGATGCGAACTTTCATGATCACGGTGTTCGTTTTGTTCATGATCTACGCCTATCCTCAGAACACGATCTTCATCATGTACTCCAGCTACATTCTCTGGGGACTCGTGAACACGGGGTGGCGCGCCTACCGGCTTAAACGCCATGCTATTCCCGAGCGCGAGAATCCATGAAAACCGACAATCGACTGATCATCTTCGACACGACTCTCCGCGACGGCGAGCAGAGCCCCGGCGCCAGCCTCAACGTCGAGGAGAAGGTCGAGATCGCGCACCAGCTCGCCCGCCTCGGCGTGAACGTCGTCGAAGCCGGCTTTCCCATCGCCAGCCCCGGAGACTTCGAAGCCGTCTCCCAGATCGCCCGCAAGGTGAAGGGCCCGCAGATCTGCGGTCTCGCGCGTTGCGTGAAGGGCGACATCGACGCGGCCTGGAACGCGGTCAAAGGGTCGAAGAAGCCCCGCATCCACATTTTTCTTGCGACCTCCGAGCTTCATATGGAGAAAAAGCTGAAGATGAGCCGCCAGCAGGTGGTCGACCGCATTGGCGAGATGGTCACGTACGCGGCGAAGCTTTGTCCCAACGTGGAATATTCACCGGAAGACGCCGTCCGCTCCGACCCCGATTTTCTCGTCACCGCCGTTCGCACCGCCATCGAAGCGGGCGCCCGCACCATCAACGTTCCCGATACGGTGGGCTACGCGATACCGTTTGAATTTGGAACGATGATCCGACGCCTGATCGAGCAGACGAACGCGAAAGACAAAGTGGTTTTTTCTGTCCACTGCCACAACGATCTGGGCCTCGCCGTTTCTAACTCGCTGGCCGCGGTGCGTAACGGAGCACGGCAGGTGGAGTGCACGATCAACGGGATCGGCGAGCGGGCGGGCAACGCCTCCCTTGAGGAGCTCGTGATGGCGCTCCAGACGCGCAAGGATTTCTTCCAGATGGAGACGGACGTGGTGACCGAGGAGATCTACCGGTCGAGCCGTCTCGTCTCGCGTCTGACCGGCATGGCCGTCCAACCGAACAAGGCCATCGTCGGGGCGAACGCGTTCTCGCACGAGTCGGGCATTCATCAGGACGGCATCATGAAGAACCGGCAGACCTATGAAATCATGACGCCGGAATCAGTGGGCGTTCCGAGTTCGCAGCTCATTCTTGGAAAACATTCGGGGCGCCATGCGCTCGGCAAACGCATGAAGGAACTCGGTTTCGAACTCACGCCAGAGAGCCTCGCCGGTCTTTTCGATAAGTTTAAGATCCTCGCCGACAAGAAGAAATACGTTTTTGACGAGGACCTCCTGACGCTCGTCGAGGAGCACACCGGATCGTCCTCCGATCGCTTCTCTCTCGATTACCTTCAGACAAGCTCCGGCACCGGCGTCGTTCCCACGGCCACGGTCCGAATTTCGTTCAAGGGCCAGGTCGTGCAGGAAGCCGCGTGCGGCGACGGGCCCGTCGATGCCGTCTACAAGGCCATCGATAAGATCACGAAGATCCCGGTCCGTCTGCTCGATTACAAGCTCGCCGCCGTCTCCGGTGGCAAAGATGCGCAGGGCGAAGTGACGGTGCAGCTCGAGGTCCAGCAGGGCGCCACCGTTCGCGGAAAAGGAGTTTCAACCGATATCATCGAGGCCAGCGCGCGCGCGTATCTGGCGGCGATCAACCGGATCGATTCCAAGCGGACCGTCCGGCCGGTTGTCCAGGAGCGCATCTAAGTTGGCCAAGTTCGTCCCCAAGGCACTCGCGGAAAACGCATGGGTGGCCCTGAAGGCCGAGCGCGATTACGCCATCCGGGCCGAGAAGAATGAGACGGCGTACATCCGGTTTGGCGCGGGGCAGGGCGTTTATCTGGCGATCGCGCCCGCGCCCACGGGACGGGTGATCATGGGAATCGATTTCGAAACGGGAGAGCAGACGCTCCTCGCTCGCATGCCCGGCGGGCAGCCCATCGTCATCGGCCGGATCTCTGAGTGCCTAATCAAGATCATGCATGCCATCGTTTCACGACGGCACGTACAGATCACGCTGGAAGGAAACGTCGTCGTTGTCCGTGACCTCGGCTCCACCAACGGGACCTTTGTCGCTCCCGGCACGCCGCATTTCGATATCCAGGCGTACATGGACAGCTACGCCGGCGAGTCCGCTGAAGAGCGCACGCTTGACACCATCCACGAGCAGTTCGGCCCCACGCTCGACGATTTCTTAAGAAGCCATTCTCGAAACAAGGAAGATCAGAAATGAACGTCACGACCGAAAATCCGCACGCGCAGACGCCCGCGGTGAAGCCCCCCAAAACCAGCTATCGCATCGCCGTCATCGAGGGCGACGGCACCGGCCCCGAAGTCATCCGCGAAGGCATCAAGGTCCTTACCGCCGTCTCACGCAAGTACAAGGTCAAGCTCGAATTCGTGAACTACGACCTCGGCGGAGAGCGCTACAAAAAATCGGGTGAGATTCTCCCTGACAGCGCCCTGGCCGAGTTCCGCAAGATGGACGCCATGTATCTCGGCGCCATCGGCCATCCGGATGTGAAACCCGGCATTCTTGAGAAGGGTCTGCTGCTGCGCATGCGCTTTGAGCTCGACCAGTACATCAACCTCCGGCCCGTGAAGCTTTTTCCGAACGTGGAGACGCCGCTCGCCAACAAGAAACCCGAGGACATCGATTTCGTGGTCGTTCGCGAGAACACCGAAGGCCTTTACGCGGGCGCGGGTGGCTTCCTTCGACGGGGCACGCCGCATGAAGTCGCGGTGCAGGAATCAATCAACACCCGAATGGGCGCCGAACGCTGCCTTCGCTACGCCTTTGAATACACGCAAAAGCGCAACAACAAGAAAAAGATGCTGACGCTCTGCGGCAAGACCAACGTGCTGACCTACGCCTTCGACCTCTGGGAACGGGCGTTCTACGAGGTCGCCAAGGAATACGCGGACGTGAAGACCGATTACGCTCACGTCGACGCCACCTGCATGTGGATGGTGAAAAACCCCGAGTATTTCGACGTGATCGTCACCGACAACATGTTCGGCGACATCATCACGGACCTGGGCGCCATGGTTCAGGGCGGAATGGGAATTGCGGCGGGCGGCAACATCAACCCGAAAGGCGTTTCCATGTTCGAGCCCATCGGCGGATCGGCCCCGAAGTACACCGGCCGCAATGTCATCAACCCCCTCGCCGCCATTTGCGCGGGCGGCATGCTGATGACGGAGATCGGCCAGACAGAAGCGGGTAATGCCATTGAATCCGCCGTCTACAAGGCGCTCGAGTCCGGGAAGATCAAGAGCCTGGCCGCGGGAAAGATGGGAATGTCGACGTCCGAAGTTGGCGACCTGATCGCCTCGCTCATCTAGCCGCAACCAATCACCATAAAAAAGGGCCTCTTCCGCCGAAGCGGAACAGGCCCTTTTCTTTTTTAGAGTTGGCTTAGGAGATCTGCAGCAGGATCTTTCCGGCGTGCTTACGCTCGTCGAAGCGGCGATGCGCATCGGCGGCTTTCTCCAGGGGGAACACCGTGTCGACGGCCGGGGCAATGGCGCCCGAGAACATCACACGCGAGAGCTCCTGGAATTCCTTGCCCGTGCCCATGCGCGAGCCGCTGATGGACGCGTTGCGCGAGAACAGGCCGCGAAGGTCGAGATTGACCGTGGGACCCGTGGTGGCGCCGCAGGTGACCAGGCGTCCGTACTTGCCAAGCGCTTTCACGCTGGCTTCCCAGGTGGCCGGTCCGACATGCTCGACCACGACATCGGCGCCCTCGCCGCTCGTCTTCTCCATGACCCACGCTGCCGCATCCTGAGTGGCCGAGGCGACGACGACTTCGGCGCCGAGCAGCTTGATTCGCGCGGCCTTGTCGGCATCCGTGGTGGAAGCGAACACCCGGGCGCCCTTCCACTTGGCCAACTGGATGGCCGCGGCGCCCACGCCCGAGCCGCCGCCCACCACGTAAACATTCTCGCCCTTGGTGAGCTGGGCGCGCCCGAAGAGCATGTGCCAGACCGTGAGGTAGGCGAGAGGAAACGCCGCCGCCTTGTCGAGGGAGAAGTGCTCGGGAACAGGAACGACGTTCGTGTCCGGGACGGCGGTGAACTCGGCATAGGTGCCGGGCCGCTTCGTGCCGAAAATCTCAAACTTGTCGCACTGGTTGTCCTGGCCCCGCTTGCAGCGTGCACAGGTTCCACAGGAGAGGGCCGGGAGAATCAGCACCGGGTCTCCAGGGGAAACGCCTTCGGCGTCGGCGCCGACCGATTCGACCACTCCCGCGCCGTCACAGCCGGGAATCTGGCCAGGGGTAAGTGGGTAAGCGGGATTGCCCGAGCGCAACCACACGTCCACGTGGTTGAGAGCGGCGTATTTGAGGCGAACGATGACTTCGTTGGCCTTGGGTTGGGGGGCGGGGACTTCGGCGAGCGTCAGTTTTTCCGGGCCGCCGGTTTCATTCAGAATTACAGCCTTCATGTTGGCTCCTCTATTAATAGTAGTGGCGAGAGACTACAACAAACCTTCCAAGCAAACCGCCCGTTGACCACCCCGCCCCGTGTCGTTCGGGGGGATTGTCATTAAAATATGGGTTGAAACCACCGTCCATCGGGCCTAAATAGGTAGAGCACTTGAGGTTTTCGACGAGGTATGTGCTCTGAAAATGAACCTTTTTCCGAAATCGCTCCTTCTTCTCGCGGCGATGGTTGTCCTGTCGCCGGGGGGAACTGCCCATGCCTGGAGCTGGGATTCGGGCGAGAACGCCCTCCCGTCGGTCCGCGAGGACCTCGATCGTGAGATCGCAGCCTACCGCCAGCAGGTCAATAATGGGATGCCCGTCACCGAGCGCATCGTTGCTCTCGATCGCCTCATCGCGAACTACAAGCCCATGGGCATGAATCTCGCCGACCAGGAGACCGAACGTTCCCGCCTGACGCTCGAAGAGAAGCAGCAGGCGCTTCGCGCCTCCGAAGCCCAGGACCAGGCCACCAAACTTTACGATTCGGGCGTTTTCGATTACCGGCAGGGCCACTATCAAAAGTCCCATGACACGTTCCGCGAGGCCGAACGGCTTCTTCCCGCCGATAAGTCCATTAAGGAACTTCGGCGCAAGCTCGCGAACGTCTACACCATCGTCGCCATCGAAGACGGGCAGGATCGGGGCTCACAACTCGTTCGCCTGGCAGTCGCCCGTTATCTGGAAAACGATCCGAAACGCGCCATTAACGCTTTGATCTATGCAGAAGACACCAAATCCGAGAAGCCGGAGATCGCCCGATTGCGCCGTCTCATTCAGGCCGAGCAGCCGGATATCGCCGCGCCCTCTCTTTCCGCCGGGGTCAAGCTGATTGAGCGCAAGCTCCAGCTCACGCTTGAAGCTATTTACGACGGCCGATACCTCGTGGCCATCGGCGAGTGCACGGACGTGCTCGACCTCGAGCCCGAGAATGTTACGGCGCTCACGCGCCTGGGTTCGGCATACTTCGCCATGAACGAGCGAGACAAGGCCAAACAGATCTGGACGAAAGCCCTTCAGCTTGATCCGAAGAACGATGTGCTGAGAAAATTTCTTTATGGAAACAGGGGTGCGGCGCGTGTTGAAGCGAATTAACTCCCTTCTCGCCGCCGTTCTCATCTCCGCGACCGGCGTAGCGGCGGCGGAGGTGTCGCTCGACGCCGCCCGGCTCGATCTCGAGATGCGCATGCAGACGCGCGTTGAGGAATCGCTAGGTAAGATTCTGCCTAGCGGCCAGTTTGTGGTGGTGGTTCGCATCGACCCGATGCCGGCCCCCGTCCAGGCGGCCAAGTCCGACCCGGGCGAGGCGTACTTCCTGCCCGGCGTTCCCGCCCGCCGCAGCGTGGACGACACCGGAGCCAAGATCCAGAACCTCACCGACTCGCTTCGACCCGATAGCGCCCTCTTTCAGCGTTTCATCAAACGCATCCTGGTGACGCTCGTCGTCGACAAAGATCTTCCGGACGACACGCTCGGGAAAATTCGCGACCTCACGCGTCAGATGCTGAGTCTCGATCCTGCGCGAGGAGACTCACTCGATATCCAGAGAACCGTTTTCAACAAGCCGGCCGACCAGATGCTGGTTCCCACGGCCATTCAACGGGTCCAGCGGGAGCTGAAGAGCTATTGGGTCCTCATCAGCCTCGGCATCGTCCTGTTCTGCATCACCGTCTTCATTCTTTTCGTGTTTGGACCGCTGCGCGACTTCCTCAACAAGTTCGTGGCGGTGCTCCCGACACTGAAGGCCGATGACCGGGGCGCGCGGATGGCCCGCAACGGCTTCGATCCTCAGCAGGCGTTCCAGTACATGCCGCAGCCTTTTGCTCTTCCCAACAACAGCGGCGGCGGTAACGCCAATTCGAATTTCTCGGGCTCTCTCCAGGTGGAGAATCCGAACAAGACGATGTTGCCCTTCGGCTTCATCCGTGAGGACCACCTGGCCAACCTGGCCATTCTTCTCTCTCGCGAAACGCCCGAAAAGGCAGCGGTTGTCCTCGGATACCTTCCGCCCGAGTGGATCAGCAAGATTCTCGAACGTCTCGACCAGACCATGCAGAGCGAAGTGGCGTCGAGCCTAGCGACAACCCGTCAGCTCCTTCCTGAACAGGTGGAAGACATCGAGCAGGACCTCAAGCGCCGGCTCGACTATCTCGTGGGTGGCCCCGAGCGCATCATCGCCGTGTACGAGTCCCTCGAGCCGGACGCCCAGCGGCGCATGCTCGAGAGTCTCCGCGAAGGCCGGCCCGAACTGGCCGAAGAGCTTCGCAACCGCACAATGTTGTTCGAAGATCTGGAAAAGCTCGAACCCAGCGCATTGAAGGCGCTTTTGCGCGAAATCGATTTACAGACCCTGGTCATGGCCCTTCGCGGCGTCGCCGACTCGCTCAAGCAGCGCGTGCTCGAACACATGTCGGAAGGCAAGGCCCAGATCGTGCGCGAAGAGCTGGAGCTGTCGGAAGGTAACGGCGGGAAGGCCACCATGGATGCGCAGCGCAAGGTAGTCATGGTCGCCAAGCGCCTCGAGCGCGAGGGGCAGATCAATATTCCCCAGGTGGAGGGTTCGGTGCCCACCGCCCGATACGGCGGATCGCTTCGCTCGACGTTGAAGCTGCCCACCGGGGTCGAAGTGGAGTCAGACGGGGCCGCGGCCGAAGCGACTCCCGTCGACGACGCCGACACGGAAGATTTCCGGACGAAAATGCGGCGCATCATGAGCCGCGGCGACGATGACCAGGACGCCGCCGGGACAGGGACATAAAACATGGACTTGATGGTATTCGTCGGATGGTTTATCGGGCTCGGGGCAATCCTCTACGTCGTCAACGCGGGCGGTTCCATCGCCTTCTTCCTCAACAAGCACGCCATCATCCTCGTGGCGGGGGGCACGCTGGGGTCCACCCTCATTACCTATCCGTGGTCGATCCTCAAGCGCATTCCAGCGGCCATGGTTCTCTTCGTGTTCCCGGGGCGCCGCACGTCGGCGGACCATGTCATGGCCCGCATCTTGAACGTCGCCGGACGCTCGCGGAGATCGAGCATGGAAAGTCTGGAGGCCGACGCCCGCGAATCGAAGGATCAGTTCCTCGCCAACGGGCTCAGGATGATCGCCGATGGACTGGCGCCGTCCATCGTGCGCGGCAACCTTGAGAAGGAAATCCATTTCACCCGGTTGCGTCATGCGGAGATCGCTAATGTGTTCCGCAACATGGCCTCCTACGCTCCCATTTTCGGCCTTCTTGGCACGCTCGTTGGCGTCGTTGAAGTCATGATGAACCTGAGCGATCCCAAAAGCATGGGAATTCATATGGCTGTGGCCATGACCGCCACCTTCTACGGAATTTTTGGCGCCAACTTTCTGTTCATGCCGATCGCAGGAAAGCTTCAGGCCTACTCTGAAGAAGAACTATTTCTGAAAGAGGTGATGATAGAAGGGGTCATCTCGATTCAGCGTCAGGAAGTGCCGGCCATCCTTTCCCGGCGTCTTGAGGCCTATCTCAACCGCCGCACCCGTTCCCGCTTCCCGCTGAAGGCCGATGCGGCCGCCGTGCCGGTTGAAAAGCGGGACGTCGCATGATCCAGCGGCTCGTACGCAACCACCACGACGGCCGCGGGGAAACAATCTGGCTCACCATCTACGCGGACATGATTACCAACCTCATGCTGGTGTTCCTCGCTCTGTACGGTTTGAGTGTGATGGGTAAAGACGCTTTTGATTCCGCCGCGGAATCATTGAAGATGCAGCCGTCGGCGGTCGCGCAGCTCGAACAGTTTGACCGCCTCGCGCCCGCCTTGAAAGACACCGTCGGCATTCTGCCCGACGTCACCATCATCAACGATGTCGGCGCCGTCCGCGTCCAGTTCGGTGAAAACGCTCTTTTCAACTCGGGAAGCGCCACCTTAAAGGAGGCAGCATACGAGCCCCTCTCCTCCATAGGCGCCCTCCTCAAAGTGATCCCCAATACGATCGTGGTGGAAGGCCATACCGATTCAGTTCCTCTCGCGCAGAATGCCGCGTTCAAGGATAATTACGAGCTCTCGCTGGCGCGCTCGATGGCCGTAGTCCGTCTACTGATCGAAAAAGGCGGGCTGACCCCGGCTCAGGTCGCCTCGGCCGCTTACGGCGAGCACCATCCGCGTGGAGGAAATGAAACGGCGGACGGACGCCGGTTGAACCGTCGAGTCGAAATCGCAATTTTCAGGGACTTCCCATACGCCGACAAGCCGGCCCCCGACGCTCCCGCAGAAAGGGCGCCATTATGATCCGGGATGAGGATTTTGACGAGAAGAGCGAGTCCGACGACGGCTCCCAGGTTCTCAAGGAATCGGAAGATGTCCAGGAACGCGAATTCTACGGCAATGCGAATCGGGGAAGCGAGAACCGCAGCTCGGAACATATATGGCTCATTTCATACTCGGACTTCACGACAATCATGATGATTTTTTTCCTGGCGATGTATGGCTACACGCAGATAATGGACGCGAAGGCGCCGGCGCGCCTGGACCGATTTACGGCACTGGCCTCGGAAATGAAATCGAAAATGCAGAACGAAGTTCGCATTGTTGAGGAACTCGACAAGATCACCGTCGAACTGGGCGAAGGCATCCTTTTTAAGAGCGGCAGCGCCGATTTAAACCCGAACGCGGGACGCACGCTTGCCGACATCGGCGAGTCGCTGCGCAAAGTGGATGGCGACGTGATTGTGGAGGGCCACACGGACAACGTGCCGATTTCAGGAGCGCCCTTTCGTTCGAACTGGGAACTCTCGGCGTCGAGGGCTTTTTCAGTCATCCAGGCCCTGAAGGGGTCTGGCGTGCCGGCCGCACGCTTGGCCGCGTGGGGATTCGGTGAAAACAGGCCCGTCGTGAGCAACGATTCGATCGAGAACCGCCAACGAAACCGGCGCATCGACATCGTCATTTTGAAACGGAAGATTCAGGGAGCATAGGAGGATCCATGTCGGGGGAAAAGATTCTCATCATCGACGACGACGAGCAAATCGCCTCGTATGTCCGGCTTTCGTTCGCTCTCGCGGGCTACAAGGTGGAATGGCTCCGCGACGGGCGGTCCGCCGTGCAGAAAGTGCACGAAATTTCCCCCGACGCCATCATCCTCGATCTGAATCTACCGGGCATGAACGGTTTCCGCGTCTGCGAACAACTGCGCCTGGAGACGTCGACGCGAGCAATTCCGATCATCGTGGTCAGCGGCTCTTGGAAAGACGCTCAGGACCGGATCCGTTCGATCGAGATTGGCGCTGACGATTTTCTCACCAAGCCGTTCGATTCGCAGGAACTCATGGCGCGCATCAAGCGCATGCTCCAGCGCAAGAAAGTCGACATGGGACACAACCCGCTGACGGGACTGCCCGGCAATCTCGCCATCGAAGAGGAGGGTCGGCACCGATTGGCCAGTGGAAAGAGCCTCGCCATCTCTTACGTCGACCTCGACAATTTCAAGGCATACAACGACGTCTATGGCGTCAAGCAGGGGGACAAGGTTATCCGGCTGCTGGCCGACCTTCTGATGGCAGGAACCAAACGCTATGGCAACTCGACCGATTTTATCGGACATGTGGGCGGTGACGACTTCATGTTGATGACCACGCCCGACAAGGCCGAGCCGATCCTTCAATACATCGCCGATCGATTCGACGAGCGAATCCGAGCGTATTACTCGGAAGCCGACCTGAAGGCCGGCGAGATCACGGCCAGGGACCGGCAGGGGAACGTCAAGAAATTCAAGTTCGTCTCCGTCTCCATCGTTTTCCTGACCGACAAGAACCTCGAAACCAACCAATATCCGGTCGTCATTCAGCAATTGACCGAAATGAAGGGCTTTGTGAAGCACAACCTCGAGCGCAAAGGCAGCCTTGTCTTCCAGGACAGGCGAGCCCAGGAAAGACCCGCCGACGGCACCGCCGCGTCCGAGACCCCCGCCAAACCAGCCGAAGTTCCAGCCAAGGAAATCCCACCCGCCGCCTAGGCAAATCGCGTTAAAACTTTTGTTTGACGCGTTAATTGCCTTTTGTTATAAAAACGCCCAATCCCAGTCTTTCCTCGTTGGTCTTCATTTATTTTCAACAACGGTGGCTCCCGCATGACGGGATAGTTTTGGATAGCTTACTGCGGGTGTGGTTCAATGGTAGAATGCGAGCCTTCCAAGCTTGAGACGTGGGTTCGATTCCCATCACCCGCTCTTTTAAGTAGAAGTGACGCTCGGCTCACGTTGGATCGAGTCGGAATGCTGGGGTAGCTCAGTTGGTAGAGCACGTCATTGGTAATGACGAGGTCGGCAGTTCGATCCTGCTCCCCAGCTGATTTTTATAGCTAGAACAGAATAAAAGAAGAAGATTTACGCGAATCCGCAAGGAGGCAGTTAGCAATGTCGAAAGCAAAGTTTGAACGAACGAAACCGCACATGAACGTCGGCACCATCGGTCACGTCGACCATGGGAAGACGACCCTCACGACCGCGCTCCTCGCTGTTCTCGCGAAGCAGGGGAAAGCCGTGGTTAAATCCTATGCCGACATTGCCAAAGGCGGAACGGTCCGCGACGACTCTAAAATCGTGACGATCGCCGTCTCGCACGTCGAGTACGAATCCGACAAGCGCCATTACGCGCACATCGATTGCCCCGGCCACGCTGACTACATCAAGAACATGATCACGGGCGCCGCGCAGATGGACGGCGCGATTCTCGTGGTCTCGGCCGCCGACGGACCCATGCCTCAGACGCGCGAACATATTCTCCTCGCCCGTCAGGTGAATGTGCCGAACCTGGTCGTGTTCCTCAACAAATGTGACCTCGTCGACGACGAGGAGCTCCTCAACCTCGTTGAACTCGAAGTTCGCGAGCTTCTGACGAAGTACAACTTCCCCGGCGACAAGATCCAGATCATCCATGGTTCGGCCACGAAGGCCATGCAGGCTGACACCGGCCCGCTCGGCGAGCCGTCGATCATGAAGCTCCTCGCTGCCCTCGACGACTTCCCGGACCCGGTCCGCGAAACCGACAAGCCCTTCCTCATGTCCATCGAAGACGTCTTCTCGATCACCGGCCGCGGTACCGTGGCCACTGGTCGCGTGGAACGTGGACGGCTCAAGGTGGCCGAAGCGGTGGAAATCGTCGGTCTCCAGGACACCAAGAAGTCCGTCGCGACGGGCATCGAAATGTTCCGCAAGCTGCTCGATGAAACCGTGGCCGGCGACAACGTCGGTGTGCTCCTCCGCGGCATCGAAAAGGACCAGGTCGAGCGCGGCCAGGTCCTCGCAGCTCCCGGCTCGATCACGCCCCACACGCAGTTTAAGTGCGAGGTCTACATCCTGAGCAAGGAAGAAGGCGGACGTCATACCCCGTTCTTCAACAATTATCGTCCGCAGTTTTACGTCCGAACCACCGACGTTACCGGCTCGACCAAGCTCCCCACGGGGACTGAAATGGTTATGCCCGGCGACAACGTGACAATGGAAGTGGAATTGCAGTCGCCCGTTGCCCTCGAAAAGGGTGTTCGCTTCGCTATCCGCGAAGGCGGCCACACCGTCGGCGCCGGCGTCGTCACCGAAATCATTAAGTAGTTTTTCCTCAACGCTGAAAGAGGTGTTTTGCCATGGCTACCGGTCGTAACGTCGCTGGTCTCAAATGCACGGAATCTGGAATCATCAATTACTACTTCGAACGTGGTAAGAAGAAAGGCGACCGTGCAAAGGTTGAGATCATGAAGTTCAGCCCGAAGCTTCGCAAACGCACCCTTCACAAAGAGGTCAAGCTCTAACCGGGAGTGTCGGTTAATGGCAAACCACCGGTCTCCAAAACCGGGACTGTAGGTTCAAGTCCTACCACTCCCGCGTTTTCCTGGACGTTCCCATGAATAACATCGTCACGTTCGTTAAAGAGTCGTGGGCCGAGCTGAAGCAAGTCTCGTGGCTCACGACTCCGCAGATGATCGCCTCCACCTGGCTGGTGATCATCCTAGCGGCAGTCATGGCGCTCTATGTGAGCGTCGTCGACTTCGGGTTGTCTTTTATCCTAAGGATCCTGGTCTAATCAATGAGCGAGCAGCAACAACACTGGTATCTGATTCACACCTTCTCCGGACATGAGGACAAGGTGCGCTCGACCATTGAAAAAACCGCTTCAATAAAAGGCCTGATGCCGCGCATCGCGCAGGTCGTGATCCCCACGGAAGAGGTCATCGAGCTCAAAAAGAATAAGAAGCAGATCCGCCGTCGGAAGTTTTTCCCCGGATACGTTCTCGTTCAGATGATCGCCGACAACGAAACCTGCTTCCTGATTCGCAATACGCCGGGCGTTACTGGTTTCCTCGGCGGCTCAAACCCGATTCCGCTGACGCCAGCCGACGTGGAACGCATGATGGAACTCAACGCGACCGTCAAAACCGCCAAGCCGCGTCCGGCCGTGGTTTTCGATCGCGGCGAAAACGTGCGAATCAACGAGGGGCCTTTCCGTCATTTCGTTGGGACAGTCGAAGAGGTCAACGAAGACAGAGCCAAGCTCAAGGTAACGGTGTCGATTTTCGGTCGCGCCACTCCGGTCGAGCTTGATTATCTGCAGGTAGAGAAAGTCTAAATCCATTTCGCGGCGCTGAAACGTCATGGCAAGGGGCGCCGCCAGCAGCACAAACCACGGCTTCAAGACGCATCTGAACTTGTGGGACTTGCGATGGCAAAGGTAAGAAGACAATGGCCAAAACAATTAAAGCACTCGTAAAACTTCAGATCCCCGCCGGCGGCGCCAATCCTGCTCCGCCCGTCGGCCCGGCGCTCGGTCAGCATGGCGTCCAAATCATGGACTTTTGCAAGCAATTCAATGAGCGCTCCAAGAAATTTGAAGCCGGCATGATCATTCCCGCCGTCATTACGATCTTTACCGATCGTTCCTTCACCTTCATCACCAAGATGCCTCCGGTGCCCGCGCTGATCAAGAAAGCCGCCGGCATCGCCAAGGCGTCGGCCGTCCCGAACAAGGACAAGGTCGGCGTCCTTTCGAAGAAACAGGTGGAAGAAATCGCCAAGCAAAAGATGCCCGACCTGAACACACGGGATCTCGAAGCCGCCATGCGCATGGTTGCCGGCACCGCCCGATCGATGGGCGTCGAGGTAAAGTGACATGAAGAAACGCGAAAAGGAATTTGTGAAGAATTTTGACATCAACAAGCGCTACTCGCTCAGCGAAGCCTGCGCTATCGTCAAAAAGAATGCCACGGCAAAGTTCGACGAGACCGTAGAGCTTCATGTTCGTCTAGGCGTCGACCCGAAGAAGACCGATCAGAGCGTCCGCGGCACTTCGGTGCTGCCGAAGGGTCTGGGCAAAAAAAAGGTCGTCGTCGTGATCGCAAAGGGCGAGAAGCAGAAAGAGGCGACCGCCGCCGGCGCTGATTTCACGGGCGATGCCGACCTTATCGAAAAGATCTCGAAAGGCTGGGCCGAGTTCGACGTCCTCGTCGCCACGCCCGACGTAATGAAAGATCTGTCGAAGCTTGGAAAAGTCCTCGGTCCGAAGGGATTGATGCCCAACCCGAAATCGGGTACGGTGACGCTCGACGTTGCTAAAGCCGTCAAGGAATTGAAGGCCGGACGCGTTGAGTTTAAGATGGACGACTCGGCGAATCTGCATTCATCGATCGGCAAAGCCTCATTCGCGCCGGAAGACATTGCCGAAAACGCCCGCACGGTTATCAATGCCATTCAGTCGGCCAGGCCGGCCACCGCGAAGGGCGTTTATATCCGCTCCATTACACTGACCTCCACGATGGGGGCCGGTGTTCGAATCGCACACGAAGCTCTCTTACAGCAGCCCTAGAGGTTCCTCTCATCGATGGGTGACACAGCCCAGCCGGTCCAACCTGAGGTAACACGCCGATCCTTCCTCTTCTGGGGATGGGGAGCGTTACTTGCGTTCCTCGCTTCTGCGACGGGAGCGACTCTGCGTTTCTTCCTGCCCAACGTTCTGTACGAGCCGTCTCAGAAGTTTCGGGCCGGAAAAGTAACCTCGTACCCGCTTGGCGTGACGATCGATAAGACCAACCGCGTCTGGATCATCCGCAACGAAGTCGGCCTCTACGCGATGTGGGCCCGCTGCACTCACCTTGGTTGCACGCCCAACTGGTTTCCCGCCGAATCTCGCTTCCGCTGCCCCTGCCACGGATCGAACTACACGGCCGCCGGCGACGTCATCGCCGGTCCCGCGCCGAAACCACTTTGGCGCTGCATGGTCACGCAGACGCCTCAGGGCGACCTTGTCGTCGATAAGGCGATCATGGAAAACCGTCCTGGCGCACGCGAGAAAGCGCCGTTCTTTATCGCCGTTTAGTCCCGCGAATGAAAAAGATCGAAAAACTTTTTGAAGAATTAACGAACACGCAGGTCTGGCGCTCCATGTTCCGGGGCGGCACCTGGAAGAACAACGCACGCGACCGCGCCCAGCACATTCTCGGTAACGTGTGGCTTCATCTTCACCCCGCCCGAGTCCGTCCTCGTTCGACCCGTTTTACCTACACCTGGGGGCTGGGCGGCCTCTCGTTCCTCCTCTTCCTTGTCCTCACCGTCACCGGCATCGTTCTGATGTTCTATTACCGCCCGACGCCCGAACTCGCTTATCGCGACATGAAGGACCTGGAGTTCGTTGTTTCGCTCGGCAAGTTCATGCGCAACATTCACCGTTGGGCGGCGCACACAATGGTGGTCTTCGTCATCCTTCACATGGTGCGCGTGTTCCTTACCGGCGCGTACAAGACGCCGCGCGAATTTAACTGGGGCATTGGTGTGGTCCTCCTCGTCCTCACCCTGTTTCTTTCCTTTACCGGTTACCTTCTTCCCTGGGACCAGCTCGCGATCTGGGCCGTCACGGTGGGAACGAACATGGCCAGCGCCACTCCGTTTGCCGGCGCCGAAGGCCCCTTTTCTTCTCTCTTGGGCGTGGGACTCAAGAACGACGCGCGTTTCGGCCTGCTTGGCGGGACCGCCGTCGGTTCCGCGACGCTGGTTCGGTTCTACGTTTTGCACTGCATCGCGGTACCTTTCCTCACCGGCATTCTCTTGATCGTTCACTTCTGGCGAGTTCGAAAGGACGGGTTTTCCGCGGCGCCGTATCCGAACGAGAACCCTCAGCAGAAGGTGGAAACCTGGCCCAACCTTGTGGTGCGTGAGTATATCGGCGCGATCATCATGCTGATTTTCCTCGTCGCATGGTCCCTTTTGCAGAACGCTCCGCTCGAGAGCATCGCCGATCCGAACGTGACGCCCAATCCCTCGAAGGCACCCTGGTATTTCCTCGGACTTCAGGAACTGCTGGTGTATTTCGATCCGTGGATCGCGGGCGTGGTCCTGCCGGGCGTCATCACCGTTGGCCTCATGGCCATTCCTTATCTCGATCCGGATCCCACGAAGGGCGTTGGGTACTATTCGTTCAAAGAGCGCCCTTTCGCCAACATCGTTTTTCTGACGGGCGTTTTTGCTTGGTTCGCTCTCATTGTCGTCGGCACCGTCATGCGAGGCCCGAACTGGGCGTGGTACTGGCCGTGGGAAAGCTGGCTGATGCACAAGCCGCCGGATCCGCCCACCCATTCGCTTCCCTTGTTCCTGGGCGTCGGCATGATCGGCATTTATTTCGGGCTCGGCATGGTACTCCCCAGACTGATCAAGGCACAATTCGCGGTGCGCTCGGCCATCATCAAGGTGTTCGCCGGTTCCGTCATGGTGGCGTTAATTGTGGGCGTCCTTCCCGGTTTCTCGTTCATTCAAGGCTTTTGGGTCGCGTTTGGCCTGTTCATTTATCTCGTGGGCGGCGTCATTCTACCGACGTCGTACCTGAAAACCATCAGCAACCTTCGCTATGCCGTCTGTATGGTTCTGCTGCTGTTGTTCATCGGAACATTCCTTAAGGTGGCTTTGAGACTCGGGTTCAACGTAAAATACGTTGTCGCGATCCCGCAGGTCAGCCTCAATATCTAAAGTGGACGAGAAACCACCGCTCTTCACCCGCCTTTTCGCTCTCCGTTCCCTCTTCCTCTGGGGCAATGTGATCCTGTTCGTCGTCTTCGGCGCCGTTATGGTCAGCGACCAGATCCGCGGTTGGAAGGGCTACCAGAAGGATTTTAAAGCTCGTGAGTTGACGAGAACCAAAGATGCCATCGCCAGCGCCCAGACCGATGACGACAAGATGCGTGCCGCGGACGAGTATCAGGCGGCCCAGCGCATTCCGATGGAGATCCGCCAGATCGTCGCTCCGGATTTCGACGCTGTCGATCGTTGCGTGACGTGCCACCTGGGATTTGACCCGCTCGGAAATCCGTCTCTCTCCACCGAGTATAAAGAGCATCCTTTCAAGGCGACGCCAAACACGGCGGCGCAGTCCATCCACCTCGCGCACAACGTTGAGAAATTCGGTTGCACGGTCTGCCATGGTGGCCAGGGCACCGCGACGGAAGTGAAAGCGGCGCATGGGGAGGTCTTGCACTGGGAACAGCCGCTTTTCAAAGGCACGCTTCTCCAGGCCTCGTGCGCCAAGTGTCACGACAATCTGGCAGACCTGAAGGTCAACGGTGCTGTGTATGCATCTGAGATCATTCGCGGCAAGAAGCTCGTGCGCGAGCACGGCTGTATCGGCTGCCATCAGATCGCGGGCGAGGGCGGACCCATCTCCGTCGATCTGCGCGACGAAACATCCATCAAGCCCCTGAGCCGAATCGATTTTGCGTACACCGGTCTCGAGCATGAGGACTGGACGCTCGCCAACTGGATCAAAGTCCACTTCACGAAGGACCCGGCCCAGCTCGTGCCCGGCGATCCGCGCGGTGAGTTCAATACTGAGCCGATTGCTCCGTCCGCGATGCCGCCGTATATTCTTCCTGAGGCTGATGCCGATGCGCTGACGGCTTACATCTTGAGTCTCAATCGCAGCAAGATTCTGCCGCAATACCTCCGGCCGGCCCCGGCAGCGCCGGAAGTGGCGTCATCGAACCCGGTTGAAAACGGCCGGCAGGTATATGAGAAGTTCGGCTGCGCGGCCTGTCATGGACCCGATGCGCGCGGCGGAATTCGGAACTACAATTATCAGTGGGGCGGCACGCCGAACCTTCGACGTTCCGTGCCCACTTTCACCCGCGAGGAGATTCGCGAGAAAATCAACGACGGCGTCGCCTTCGTCGCTCGAAACGATCCGCACGGACCGAACCCGCCGCTCTACATGCCGGCGTGGAAGGCGAAGATCAAAGGTCAGGAACTTGAAAACCTGATCACGTATTTGCAGTCTTTGAGAGATTAACCATGGCTGACGATAAATTTGACGTGATCGTCGTCGGGGCGGGCCCCGCCGGCACTTCCGCCGCCATCACCGCGGCCAAGGCGGGTCTTAACGTCGTTCTCCTTGAACGCGGAGAGTATCCCGGGGCCAAGAACGTGCAAGGCGCGGTGCTCTACACCAAGAATCTCGCTGATGTCCTTCCCGAATTCTGGAAGGATCCCACCTGTCCTCTCGAGCGCTACATCACCCAGCAGAACGTGATGATCACCGCTGAGGATTCCGCGATTCAGATCGGCTACAAGAACGAGAAGTGGGTAAAAGAGCCGCACAACTGTTACACGATCATCCGTGTCAATTTCGACAAGTGGTACGCCCAACAGGCCGAGAAGGCGGGCGCCCAGGTCTACTCAGGAGTGAAGGTTTCGAAACTTCTGCGGGAGGGAACCAAAGTCGTCGGCATCGAGACGAGCGAAGGCGATCAGCTCAAGTCCGACGTGGTCATCTGCTGCGACGGCGTGAATTCCATGCTGGCCCAGTCCATCGGTCTGATCGACGAGTGGAAGGCCGATGAGGTCGCCCTCGGCGTGAAAGAAGTCCTCTCTCTGCCGAAGGAACGAATCCAGGACCGATTCCAGCTCGAGGGCAACGAAGGAAGCACCTTCGAAATTTTTGGCGGCGTCAGCAAGGGCATGCTCGGCTACGCGTTCATGTACACGAACAAAGAATCCATCTCGTTCGGCGTGGGTTGCAAGCTGTCCCATTTTCAGAAGGCGAAGATCGCTCCCTACGATCTTCTGGAATCAGCGAAGAAGCACCCCGTCATTCGGCGGTTCCTTCAGGACGCCAAGCCGATGGAATATTCTGCGCACCTGATTCCGGAGGGCGGCTATTACTCGCTTCCGCCGCTGTACACGGACGGTTTCATGCTCGCCGGCGACGCCGCCCAAATGATCAACCCGACGCACCGCGAAGGCTCGAACCTGGCCATGACGGCCGGCATGCTCGCCGCGCAGACCGCGGTGGAGGCGAAGAAGAAGGGAGACTTTTCGAAGAACACCCTCAAGGCCTACCAGCAGAAGCTCGAGGCCTCGATGGTTCTTCCTGACCTCGAGGACCACAAGGATGTCGAGCCGAAGATCGAGCAGAACATGGACCTGCTGACCGTGTACCCCGACATGGCCACGAAAGCTCTTTTTGAATATTTCACCGTCGATGGTCGCGCCAAACGCGACGTTCAGAAGAGCATCTTCCGCCGGATCCGCAAGACCCGGTCATTCCTCAGGATTGCCAAAGACTTCTGGGCTGTCCGTAAAGCTTTTTAAGGGAGAATTATGAGCGACGTTAACGTTGACGAGAAACTCGGTTGGCTGACGTACAAAGCGGACCACAGTTTCGCCCACATCAAGATCAAGGACGACAGTCAGAACTCTCCCTGCGTGAAGGACTGCAAGGAAAAGCCCTGCACGTTCATCTGTCCGGCCAAGGTTTACAACTGGGAAGATTCGCTCAAGAAGATTCTGGTTGCCTACGAGAACTGCATTGAGTGCGGCGCCTGCCGCATGCTCTGTCCCTACGACAACATCGCCTGCGAGTGGCCTCGCGGCGGGTTCGGCGTCCAGTACAAGCTGGGCTAAGATTTTTTAGCCCTAGGCTTTCAGCCCCGTTGACGAAGAGGCCGCCCCGGCCAGATCGTCAAAGTCCGCCCGGAGCAGCCGGTTGAACGGCATCGTGGCCGCCGACGTTGTCATCAGCCAGTAAATTTCTTTCCGCCCCACCTTCACGCGTTCCCCGCTGTCCAAAACCGTCCTCGACGCGCGCAACAACCCCAGCGTCCTTAATCCGATCACCATGGGCCACCACGCGGCTGCCCGCAGGCGGAACATGTGCGCCGGCACCGCTTCAACATACTTGAGCCCAGCCTTCATGCGCTCGATGGCGGAGTCGATGAGCGCGTGGTAGAGCGGCAGGAATCGGCTGAAATTCTCCTTATCCTTCAGGTCTTCGGGCGTGAGGCCGGCCTCCGCGAGCCGCTCGAGGGGTACGTAGCATCGACCGTTCTTCAGGTCGACGGGAAGGTCCCGCAGAATGTTAATGAGCTGGAGGCCTGTTCCGAAACGGATGCCATCGGCACGCAGATTCTCCAGTCGGCCCTGAAGGCGGGGGCGGTGCGCGGCGCAGAGGTCCGTCCAGAATCGACCGGGTTCGCCGCCGATCCACTCGAGGTAGCGCTCGAGATCCTGATCGGAGCGCAAGGCGATCACGTCATCCTTGGCGCCGGTCGTTCCGAAGGTCCGCAAGTCCATCTCCATTCCGTTCAGCACTCCCACCACCACGCGCTGAACGAGCGCCTGGTCGGTTTTCGTGAGTCGAAAAAAGGCCTCGATCACCGAATTGAATCGTTCGAGAAGGAGCCGTTCGGAGGAAACTTCACCGGATAAGGCTTCACGAAGGCGATCGGCGATGGCTTGGCCGCGCTCCGGAGAAAGAGGGAAAACGTCGAACACGGCCTTCATTTCCGAGAGAAGAATGAGCCGATCGCTGGGCGGAAGAATTTCGGTATCAGCGACCGTGTCGGCGGCACGGCAAAGCAGGTAACCGACACCCATGGCCGGTCGAATATCGGCCGGTAGAACGCGCAGGCTCAGATAGAAAGAGCGCGAGACGGATCTGAGGAGGTCGGCCAGGCTGGAAAGCACGTCGAGGTCAGGCGACCTTGTCGGTCACTTCGGGCAGGAGGTCCAGGAAGGGAGCGATGTCCTGCTCCACGCCCAGGACGCGCGTCACGGAGCAGGCGAAGCCGCCTTTGGCTCCCTCGGAAAGGGTACCGAGCCAGCGATAGGACATCGATCCATCGGCGGCCACGCAGGCCACCGCGGGACGCGAGATGTTCCGGAGATTGGGTTCTATCACCACGGCCTCGCTCCCATCGGACAGCCGAACGCGCGTGCCGGGCGGATAAAGTCCAAAGAGAGGCGCCAGGAGTTTGACGAGGAAGGGTTCGAACTGCGAGCCGGTGCGGCGCAGAAGGGCGCGTATGACGCGGTGCATCGGAGCGGGCTTGCGGTAGTGCGATTCCGACACGGTGCGCCAGCTTACAAAATCAGCCAGAGCGATGATCCGCGAGAACGGGTGGGCTTTCTGCGAGCCCGGCAATTCCGGGTAACCCGATCCGTCGAACCCGATGTGATGTTCAAGCGCCGCGCGCACGATGCTCATCGGGACGCCGGGAACGCCGGCCAGGAACGATGCGCCGTCCCGCGTGTGAAGGCGGACGAAATCCGCGTCACCGGCCGCGAGTTTATAGTCGCCGGCAAAGTCGGATGGGAGCAGATGTCGGCCGACATCATGGACCAGCGCGGCGATGGCGAGCATTTTCAGGGCCGTCACGTCATAACCGAGCTGCTGACCGATGAAGATCGAGGAGATCATGGTGTTGACCGCGTGGTGCGCGGAAAGGTTAACCGTGGGTTTGAGCGACACCACAACGGCCAGCGACTGCGGGCTCTGATGCATGAGATCGATGAGCTTATCGAGCGACAGGGCGATCTCCGAGACGGCGATGTTCTGCTCTTCGAGGAGCTTTGAGAGAAGCTTGTCCGCTATGCCGATCCATTCCTCATGGACCTGCGCCGCTCGCAGGACCAGCGTTCCACCCTTCACCCGCGCGTCCTTCTTCCGGTTCATGTCGTCCCCCTTGAGCATCGCGGGCGCCCGGATGTGGTCCGTTACGAAGCCGTTGCTGGAGGCGTCCCCGGCCTTGCGCAGGAGAGTGAGGCAGAAACTGGTGAGCTCCTCGCCGGTAATACCGGGTAAAAATGTGACGGAGCCGATCCGGTTGTCCTCGATCCCTTTGAGGAGATCGTAATAGAGGAGGCTTTCCTCAATGAAGAGGTGGTCCTCAACCATGAACATTCCATCGGTGTGCTGAATGGCCACTTCAAGGCGCTCGCGAAAAATCTCTTCGAGGACGAGCGTCATCTTCTGGCAAGACTCGAGCGACGTCGGATGATTGGCGGTGTAAAGCTTGAAGTTCTTCGCCGCGCCATACCAGGTACGGAGAAGCTTCACGAGCATTTCGCGCTCGCGTTTCTGCTGATCGTTTACTTCGGCGCCGGCGCTCATACCTTGATCTTCCCCAGCAGTGTTTTGACCAGAGCGAGGTCCTCGCGCTGGTCCCCGGCGAGCCGTCCCAGGAAACCGCCCTCCTTCAGAACCGATTCCAGAAATGTTTTCGCCTGAACGCCGCCCGTGTTGGCGATGCCGTTGTAGAGAATCCGGCGCCAGGGTCCGGAGCTCGATGGATCCTTGGCGGCCATCAGGAGGGCGTCGAGAAGCCGCGGATGCCTTTTTTGGACGAGGTAATCCACCATCACCTGACGGTTATCCATGTCCGGGATCTTGTTCATGGCCGTGGCCAGGACGGCGTTGGCCTCGGTAGTCCCGATCCGGCACAACGTCCGCATCGCCTCCGTTCGCACGATTTTCTGGCCGTGCGCGAGGAGCGGGGCCAACTCATTGACGGCGCCCGCGTCCTTGATGTCACCCAGGATCATGACAATGTTGCGTAAAAGATAGGGCGACGCGGTTTTCATGGCCGATATCAGCGCGTCGACCCCGTTCTCTCGAGCGACCGCGGCAACCATGCCGCACAGCTTTTTACGCATCCCCCGGTCCTGCTCGGCGTCGAGGGAAGCCACGAGCGCGGGAATCGCCGATTTGCCGAGCGAAGCGAAATAGGCCACGGTGTCGGCGAACATGGGTGATTCCATCGTGACGTTGCGGAGCGGAAAAAGGACCAGGTTCATGTTGTTGAAAGAAGAAAGCGCCTGGCGGAGCGTCGACAGAAGGGAAACGATGCTCGGGTTATCCGACTCCTCCTTGCGGCTCATCCATAATTCGATGGCGATCTTAAGCGCCCTCTCCTGAACTGGTACCGGGTTCTTCTCGCTCATGTAGCGAATGAGCATGTGGATGCCCAGAATCAGGTTTGGCCCGCCATCGGCCATCAACGCCTGAGCGAGCTCGAGGTCGCTGGTCGGGGACACCAAGGCGCCGCCCGTCTTGAGCTGCTGGTGAAGCTGGGCTTCGTCAGCGGAGAATGCCACGAGCCGGGAGGCCCAGCTCATGAGCTGCTTCTGGGCCGGTCGCTCGGACGGAATGAACCGATGAAAGAGCGGCGTCGGCTTGCGCATGCGATACGGCGGCGGACCGGCCAGTCCGTCGTCGAACCGCTTCTTGATCTTTGTCGGGAGTGGGAAAATAGACAGGAATCGTTCGATGGGGAAGTACCCCTCCCGGGTGGCTTCCACCAGGTTTCTGGAGAAGGCGGCGGTTGCGGAGGGCAGAAGCGTGCCTTTGACGCAGATCCAGGTGAACAGGTCCGGCAGTTCCGCGATGTCCGAACGCTCCAGGTCCTGCATGAATTCGGAAGACTGGGTGACCGTTTCGAGGCGAGAGGCTATCTGGGAATCGGTGAGCCGGAGCAAAAGCATGTTCGCCGTGACGGGAACCAGCATGATCGGCTTTGAATCTCCGTCGCCAATAAAGGCGCTGAGCCGGTCCATTTTGGCTTCGGGAGGTTCCTTGCCGGAGAGAATATGGAGGACCTGGAAGAAGTGGCGGCCCTGCAAAGGGGCGGTGAAAATGATCTCACGATAGCCGAGGTTTCTCAGGACGCTCGCGAAAAAGACGGTCAGTTCCTTGACTCCGGACGGCTCCCCTTCGAACACCATGGAGCGGTTGGTGAGCTGAAGCTTGATGACCTTCAACTCGACGGCAGCGTCGTTAAAACGCTTCGAAACGTTCTGCATAATCTCGTCGAAAGCCTTGTTGTCCTGATTGTAGATGTAGAAGGAACGGAACGATCCGGCGAGTGTCGAAACAAATCGATTCACCGCATCGCGCGTCGACTTGTTAATCGGGGCCGGCGATGACCCGGTGGGCTGGTTTTCGGCCGCTTGCATATATTCATTGTTCAGGGTGAAGGCAAACGATTCAAGGCCACTTTAAATTGACCTTGATAACCCACCGGGTGCCTGTTACAATTCGAGCATCAATTTTTCGTGTTGTGTTTTATCGTCGAAAGGGAGGATGAGATGACGCCAGCCGCAAATACGCTTTTACCCCTGATGATCATTGCTTTGGGGCTTCTGGGTGTGATTTTGAGCTTTTTGGTTCCGGATCGAAAGAAGTCCATAATCTCGCTCAGCTTGGCGGGTCTCATCATCGTCACTGGCCTCTTTCAGCTTGGTTCTCAATCAATCACCCGTTGGCGCTTGAACCGCCGGATGGCGTCGATTCAGCGGGAACGTCAGCAGGACCTCGAAGATATTCGCAAACGGCTTCAGGACCAGTCCACCACGGCCCCGGGTAAACCTGGAACCGCTGGCGGTGGTAACCTGAAACCCGCGGCCCCATCGGTCGCGGCCCCTGCGGCGCCGAAGCAGAACTAGCGCCCCGACTGCCATTGCAGACGGCAAGCGCGCCCAAGCGCAAGAAGATCTTTCTCTCTCATGGCTTCCAATGGCGTTACGCCGCGTTGGTTGCTGGCTCGCTGACGGTACTGCTTCTGTTCACCGGACTTCACGGACTCTTTGTCTCTCAATTGGTCCTTCCTGAAGAGATCTCCCAACAGATACGGCCTGTCCTCGCCCAGTCCACGTTGCGGGTGTTTCTCGTGGGCGTGATTTACATATTTGTTGTCACGCTGGCCGCTGTTTTTCTCTCGCATCGTACCGTCGGACCGCTCGGTCGCCTCGAAAATGACCTGCGTCGTCTGGCGGAATCCGATGAAGTTCCGGAGCCGCTCAAAGTCCGCGACGGCGATAATCTGGAAGGTCTCGTTGATTCGGTAAATCGTTTAATCGAGCGGATGAAAGGATAAGAACGTGAACAAGGCCAAATTTCAGTTGTGGCTCGCCGAGCATTGGTTTAGCTGGACGATTGGGGTTCTGGTCATCGTGACCCTCGGGGCCCTTACCGTCGGAACTTACGCCTTCCTGTTCGAAGTTGATTCCTTTCAGAAGCAGACACTCATGGCATCCATTCCCATGTACTTTTTCACCAGCATCGTCAGCGCTGTCGCGTTCGTAGCGATGTACAAGATGTTCCTGATGGGCGGTTACGCGAAGATGAAGTCGTCGATTGTCAGGGCTGAGATCGTTAGCGTGAAGTTTTCGGACGTCATCGGCCTTTCAGAGGCCAAGCGGGAAGCACAGGAAGTGGTTTCTCTCATCCGCGACCACGCGCGGATCAAGAAGATCGGCGGGAAGATCATCCGCGGCATCCTTTTGCAGGGCCCTCCTGGCTGTGGAAAAACGCTGATCGCAAAAGCGATCGCCTCGGAATCGGGCATCCCGTTCTTTCCCACGTCCGGATCTGACTTTGTTGAAGTTTTTGTCGGCGTCGGTGCTTCGCGCGTGCGAAATCTCGTTAAAAAGGCGCGCCTGATGGCACAGGCGACCGGGGCT
>Ga0163151_10000541_pt1 | contig 66062 bp, 38 predicted proteins | sample OliLakLV19MP5IB2_FD_145596 | JGI IMG/M metagenome (GOLD analysis project Ga0163151, IMG submission 145596) | Freshwater microbial mat bacterial communities from Lake Vanda, McMurdo Dry Valleys, Antarctica - Oligotrophic Lake LV.19.MP5.IB-2 | ecosystem: Environmental > Aquatic > Freshwater >... | reverse complement strand
ACGCAAAACAAAGAAAAAACCGATCGACGACAAAGAACCAGAAGACTAAGAAACTAAAGGAGGTAACAGTTATGTCAAGCGGCAGATTTGACTGTCGTCAACCGGCAAAAGGCCTTGACGCCGATCAGCCCAGGACTGTCCAGGGCAAACGGCTTTGTAGACGCTGGCGAAGTTGCCGCTGGCGGATCTTGGAAGTCCCATTGGGTTGACCTCGATGATAGATCCCTTGAGGTCATTATCGACAAAACAGGCTCGAGGAGTTTGAATAGCCTCGTTATAATCCTGCGGTGTCGGCCAGTATGTCATTGTAATTTTATGATTTTATGTGCTCTTCAATTATATGCCCGGTTTTAGAGCGCGTAAAATTATACCAAAGTGAGTGGTGTCACTTGTGGTGTCACAAAACTCTTATTGTCTTTGTGGTTTGGCTGCGGGCGAGGATTTGTTTCAGTCAAAACCATCGCGAAATACGGAGGCTTGAATTTCTCCACCTTCGTTTAGGTCTAGTCTTGAATCCACTAAAACGTTCCGCGTTCAAGGCGTTTGTGGAACAGAGCCGTTTAAGCTAGATCCTGAGAACAGATCTTTCAGTCATTTGGCTAGTAGATCGTCGGTAAATTCGTCGGCTAACTGTTGCGCTTCAAAATCAGAGCACGCATTTGACCTAATTAAAGCAAGTACGCGCGCGTAAATCGACATTGCATCTTCCGTGCGACCAGTCTGTGCGTAGAGTGCTGCAAGACCATTCAGCGTATTGACGGTATGGTCAAACAGCGGGGATGCTGGTCGTTGTGGCGTGCCTCTTATACCTGAAATCGGTGGCAGAGATGATCCGAAAAATAGTGCGCTTGTTTTTGAACAGGCTCGATTATTCGCGGCGGACCAAGACGAGAGCGCAATATCAACATCAGGAGTAGTGTTTGCTCCTTTTTGTGTTTGTGAAACATTAAGCCTTGCGAACGACCCCTGATTAGTTAGTGAAACCGCATTAAGACCCGGACTTGCGCTCTTGTGTTGATGGTCCACGTATTTTCGGAGCACGCCGTTAATGCGTGTTTGATAGCCAGATCCAGAGGACTTGAACCAAGACACTATGTCCTCATCTAACCGAATGTATACAGCTACTTTGGGGGACAAAACACCGACTTCGACATTATCCCAAAACTGATCTGTTAGTTCCGGATTATCTGAAACATCAATATCTTCGTCTTTCACATCGCCCAATTTTTCCCAATCAATATTGCGCTTTCGTTTTCTGTTTGTCATCTTTAGTTTGCTTTGTCTGAGACTCAGGTCTCGTCGAACAAAGTCCTCCATCTTTTGGCGTTGGTTTTGAATCGTTCTTTTTCGGCTTCTGTCGCCGGTCTTGCGGAGATTATTCGCTTTTTCTTGTCCCGATCAGTGAAAATTACCACTAGATAGACACCATTTAGTTTGCCGATTGCTTGGGCTCTCTGCTCACCGTCCACAGTAAATGCGGGACCATAAAAGGTAGGCTGAAAGAAGATGTCTTTTGCGTCATCAAATCCGATTCCATGCTTGTCGTAATTGGAATCATCTTTGTCGGAATCCCATTCAAATCGGTCGTCTTCGCATTCCATACTTCAAGTATATACAGTTGTATATACGCTGTCAAGATTTCTGAGAATCCTTCTTCTGGTCGCACCGAATCAACTCGCGCGAATAATTCCAAGATCGTCTATTCATAAGGTTCTAGCATGACTTCGATATGTGCCAGGTGTAAAAATCAGGCTCCAGCAGAATCAAATACAAGCCCGCGCAAGCAGCCACCAGTCAACGATAAGTGCGGGACATCCTCAATGTCAAAGAATGTGCCACCACCTCTGATACCGCAGCCAAGCGGGGTTCGCTATAAGACCCAAGATGTGCGCAAACGAAGCATTATGTAGGAATACCAATCTGCTACAAATAAACGATCCGAATGCAGTTTAGGCGCGTCTCAGCAGTGTAAACTTGGTTGGTTTCTAAGAGAGGCGCGTTATGGTTTTTACAGTCGCTCAACTGGCAGCCATAGCCCTATTGATATGGGCTATCGGCGATCATCCATACGACTACTACAAATTTATGCGCTTTGTCGTTTGTGCTGTGTCGGTATTTGCAGCTTATCGCGCACACGAAGTTGATCGCAAAGTTTGGGTTTGGTTTTACCTGACCATCGCTGTACTGTTCAATCCATTCGCCACTGTGCACCTCGACCGGGAAAGGTGGGCACCTATTGACCTGATAGCGGCAGTCGTTCTGTTGATTGGAATGGTAACAGCGCGAAAACCAAAGTCGTCATCCGACCAACCAAAAACCGACACACTCTCTGCAACGCCTTTAACTGAGCAGGTTGAGCTTGATCAACCGTTTGATCAAAGCCAGTCGCCTTGATGCGAACCCACGCCACCGCTCATATGAAGGCCTTCTTCAACTTTCTCACCGACTGTGATTCCACTGGATCGGAATTCTCCAGTTGGACCGCATTCGCGTTTGATACCGAATATGGTGTTTCGCGACTAAGTTTCCAGATGAACTTCTATGATTCCGACTAGCCGCCATCAGCGATGAGGTTGAACATATTCCTACTTTTAAAAGCGGAAACCATAGTCCATGCAGCAATTTCTAGATAAATTCGTGATTGGAGCTACCTTGTCAATGAGTGTCATTTTGACGCACAATACCTGGAGGTCAGATAACTAGGTAGGTTACGGTCATGGCAATATCTAAGAAAAAATCGAACGACGCCGATCGGCTAGCGATGCGCCTTCCCTCGGAACTGAAGAAGCAAGTTGAACGAGCTGCGGCATTGCGAGGCGAGACTGTCAGCGGCTGGGCGAAACCCATTCTCGCCGAAGCTGCTGCTCGCCAGTTGCGGGAGCATGACTTAATCGAAATGTCTCACGCCGACCGTATCGCATTCATAGAGGCGGTACTGTCGCCGCCTAAACCAGCGCAACGCGCGATCGAAGCAGCGAAGCGGTATAAGAAGGCCTTCGGCCGATTCTGAAGGTGGGGGGGGCTAATCTAGAGCTCTTCCGCACCGTTTTGGGTCGACTCGTCATCGTTATCTTCATCCTCTGGCAATTCGACTGAAGGCAGGTCTGGATCAATCGTAACTTGCAGCAGGCAGATTTGGAAATCGTGAATACACTGCCACTGGCTTAACTCGGCTCTCCAACGCTGCGCCACGAATTTTTCACAAACGTATGATTGGATAAATAGACGGAAAGATTTGAATTTATGGGGAATGAAAGTGGCGACTTTCCGATTTTGTGTGCGGTGAATTATGAATCATGAATGGAGATACATGGAACGATCGATCACTCAGTACTGCATGTACTGCGGCGTGACATGGCGTTATATGTGGACACTGGAGGGAAAGAATCCGGTGCGATGTGAGCCGGAGAAGTACGGACCTTATTTTGAGAACGGTCAGTATCAGGGGCGGTTTTTGCGACAGCAAGGTTAGCGACTACAAAATTGCCGTTTGGCATTTCGCGATGGCGCTGGAAATCGCGGTCGCCATGCGCTCTGGCGCACCGGGGGACGATGATATCCATAAGGCCGGCTCGATCAGTTCAAGCTCCATAATTAGCAAATGTCCTTGACTGTTTATTCCATCGACGCGTGCGTACAGTGGCTGTTGCGGTAGGCTATCGACAATCTGTTGTGCTTCGGTGACGAGAAATTCCGACGGTGTGACTTGAGCTAATTGCCCGCCGAGGCTTGGCTGTGTGCGGAATTCTCCGGCGGCTGGGATCTTCAGAACTGCGTGACTGTACACACCGTCGAAAAAAATCAGCGACCATTCTCCTTCGGCGCAGACTTCTTCTGCGAAGGGTTGAACGAGTACAGCCGAGTGAGCAAGCGCGTCTTCGAAGGCGGCTTGATCGGACTCCGCCTTAGCGATTGATGTTCGATGTGTCAAAAATGCTGAGGCTGAAATAACTGGTTTGAAAACTGCGTCGTTCCAATTATTGTTTTGAAGGGCTTTGGCTAAGGAGATTGGCGCGTCTTGCTCGACGATTATCCCTGGCATTACATTGAAACCTTTTGTTTTCAGTTCCAATAAATAATGTTTGTCTGTGTTCCAGAGCATCAACGCCTCTGGGTTTTGCACAGGAAAACCTTTGTCGTGCAGCGATTTGATCCAGTCAGTGAATTCTTTGAGTTTTTTATGATATCCCCAGGTTGACCTGAGAACGATGAGATCAAACTGTTCCCATTGGCATGGCAAATCCCATGGCACCGCGTGCACGTCGATTCCCAATCGTTCCAGAGGCTCGATGAGGAGCGCGTCGTCGGGTGTGAGGTCAGGTTCGTCCGAGAAGGTTACTAATGCTACGTTTTTCATTTTATAAATGTTAGCAGAGCATTAGAACCACCATGCAAAATTCGTTCGTAATGTAATTAGATCTGACGCGCAGGTTATTGGCTCCGCGCTTTAGGTCGTCATTGCATCCATCAACTATCGATCAACAATAAAGTTTACTTCGGTGGTGCTTGATTGTTTGATTCTTACTATCAGCACGGGCGCTACTACAAAGAACACCAAAGGCAGAAAAGCCACAATAGTAATCAGAAACGATATAAGCGAAATCGCAGACATACCGGCGATAAGCGACAATTTCATAAGATGTTGGGACAACGTCGCCCAAGCAAGACCGACTGTGAAGCAGCAGATTATGGTGATGAATGCGGTTCTCACTAGACTCCTAACGTCCTAACTAAAGCTGTTTGCGAAATCCGTCAAACATTCCAGCGGTTCATGAAATACAAGGACGCCGCTACTAACGCGAGCAAAGATGCCGGGATGATCAAGAAACCGAACAGCGTCAGGAACGCATAAATGAATTTACCAAATCCGGAGCCTAGTCCGAATAGGAAGAAGAATCCTATTAATGAAGCTGGATGAGTAATGGTTCGGAGTTTCATAATTTGATCATACCACCAGCTGCCCGGACGTCTGACTGGTCCTGGCAGTTTGTAGCTCTACATCGTCTGATCAGTATGCGGTGGTTTGCATCTTTTCCAGTTGTCACAAAACTGCGCTTCCCTTATTATCCTTTAGCATTGCGATGTTTACTCAGGTGTTAAACCAGGTGATGAAATGACTGACAAAATTGCGCACCATCTTCAGCTCAGCAAAAATCAAATTCAAGGCGCACGCGTGGCGTTGTTGCCGGGCGATCCATTTCGGGTGCCTTTGATTGCTGAACAGCTTGATGGCGCTGCTCAGGTTGCACATCAGCGTGAGTTTAACTCGTACCTTGGAGAGCTTGATGGCATGCCGATTCTGGTGACATCTACTGGATGTGGTGGTCCGTCTCTTTCCGTTTGCGTTGAGGAGCTTGCGCAGATTGGTGTTGATACATTTATTAGAGTTGGAAGCACTGGTGCGATTCAGGATTACATTGATGTGACTGACGTTGTCATCTCGAATGCGGCTGTGCGTCTGGATGGCGCTAGTCGAAGTTTTGCGCCGCCTGAGTATCCTGCGGTGTCGAATCTTGAGGTCACCAATGCGCTTGTGGAGAGTGCCACCACTTTAAAAATCCCGTATCACGTCGGGATCACCGCATCCACAGACACTTTCTATCAAGGACAGGAACGCTATGATTCGTTTACGGGTTTTGTTCCGCAGCATTTGCGCGGCAGTGTGAAAGAGTGGCAGCAATTGAACGTTTTGAATTTTGAGATGGAAGCGGCTACTTTGTTCACGATGTGTTGCGCTTTAGGTTTGAGAGCTGGCACCGTATGTGGTGTGGTTGCCAATCGCACCCGAAGCGAGAAGGTGACATCAAAAGAAGCGTTTATCGAAGGCGAGCAAAACGCGATTAAGACCGCTGTTTCTGCGGCTCGAATTTTACTCAAGCGACCCGCGAAATTGCTGTCGCGGTGACGTCTTATCTCATTATAAAAACGACTTGACTACTTTTGGAGTCGAGGTTGCTTAAGTGCGATTGTTCTAGCATTCTTAGGTTAGCAAAACAATTTGATTGGTGCGGATAGCAATTTGGGATGGGTGCCCGAAGACCTGTCGAGCGCGTTCGTTCGGGGAAACGGCGATTCATTCAGGCGCGACTTTTGCCAACAGGCTACAATGACCAGCATAATTTCTCGGGGGGCGCTATGCGTCGACGCACGTATTCAAACAAGAAACTCTCAGATGTGCTTTGCAGCTGTTTGACTATTATCTTGCTTCTACTTAATTTGATTCCGTTTCAGGTCGAGCCTGCGGTCGCTGCTAATCAGCCTGCTACGGTTGACGATCCGAAAGCGGAACTGAAGTTCTCGGTGACGGAGAGCGCGGCACCGACGGAAAAAGCCGAGACGATCCCGTCCGCACCTGCGCAAGACCTGGCTCCTGACCGTGTTGAGGAATTGTTGAAGCGACTGAGTCCGCTGAAGACGGTGACGAAGACGGCATTCGTGATGCCTGAGGATTCTCTGGTCAAACCGAAACTTCCAGGTATACAAACCATGGAGGAGTTTCCGCCCAAAGAAACGCCGAGAGAAAAACCTGTTGTAACTACAGCTAAGGCACCACCGACGGTGCTGCGTGTAAGCCATAACGGCGTTGTTGATACCGTTACCCAGTATGCGATTACCTTTTCGCAGCCGATGACTCCGGTGGCAGAGGCAAAAGCTCTTCCGACTGTTCCTTGTTTGGTTATGAAGCCGCAACCCGCAGGAAATTATAAATGGGCAGGCACTCAAACGCTTTTGTTCGAACCGCAAAGAGGAAGATTTCCGAAGTCGACCGAATATAAGATCATCGTTCCAGCTGGAACAGAATCGGCTAACGGTGGGCGAAGCGGCAAAGAGCAGTCATGGACGATGACGACTCCGACCGTCACCGTTAAGAACTTTTATCCGCAAAGTGGTCCGCAAGTACAGTCACCGCTAATGGTGGCAGTGTTCGATCAAGATATTGACAGAAAAGCAGTTTTAAAAAATGTTCGTTTGACAGCGGGCAAAGAAAACTTTTCTGTTCGCCTTGTGGACGATGCCGTCGTTGAGAAAGACCCGGAGCGGAAATCAGCCGTTTTGAATGTGCCTAAAAACCAGTGGATCGCGTTTGAATCTGACTCGCCATTGCCACTTGGAACGAAAGTAAAAGTTTCATTCTTACCCGGAACTCCTTCTCTCGAGGGCCCATTAAAGACTACCGCGTCGCAAGATTTCACGGTCGAGATTCATGGTCAAATGAAGTTGGTTCACTCTCCGGAACCTGGCGTCTCGCCGGAGCGTTGGAGCTATCGAGCTTTTCAGTTCTCGAATCCAATCAACAATGCAAAAGACAAATTCAAATTGTCCATGGTCAAGGTTAATCCGCCCGCGCCGATGGAAGTTCAGGTTAGCGGTACCAACATCGCGATTCAAGGTCGATTGAAACCGTTTACGAAGTACACGGTGACTTTCGACAAGGACATCACCGACACCTTTGGGCAGACGCTGGGACGAGACGTGGTCGGCACATTCACGACTGGGGCTCTCAACACTAATCTGAGCCAAATGGAAAGATTGAGCACAATTCCGTTTGGACAGAAACCAGTTTTGTCTGTCTACGCACAGGCTACTCCGCAAATTAAAGCCACCATATATAAGACCACTCCTGCAGATTGGATAAAGTTCTCAACCAGCTTTTACGACAAAACCACTCACGTCGGAACCGTTGCGGGGTCAAAGTCTTACAAGATTGGCAATGAAGACGCTACCGTTGAAATCGATTTCACTCCGTACTTGAAGAATGGTCTTGGACAATTCGTGGTCGAGGTTGAAACAGTCGGTGCACCTAAGAATCAAGACCGAAAAATCTCGTCATGGATTCAATTCACTAAGCTTGGTGTCGACGCCTTCAAAGGACGGCAACTCGTTGCTCTGGCGACCGCGCTGTCAGATGGTGCGCCATTGTCCGGTGTCAACCTGAAGCTTTTGTCCAGTAACGAATCGGTTTTATCCGACCAGAGTGGATTGGCAAAGTTGGCCATCTCGAGCGATTACGAAAAGTCAGAAGTTCTTGTCGCGACGCGCGGCGACGACATTGCTATTTTGCCTGCCTCGCAATACAGATCAGGTTGGTCTTATACGGAACGCGCAAATGAGATGTTGTGGTATGCAGTAACAGACCGGCAGCTCTACAAGCCTGGAGAGAAGGTAACGGTCAAGGGCTGGGCTCGCGGACTACATTTTAAGCCGAATGATGCCCTTGAGATTTTTACACCTGCAATTGAGACGGTATCGTATACGATATCAGGCTATGATGGAAAAGAATTGGTCAAAGGAGAATCGAAGGTTGATAGCACCGCAGGATTTTCGTTTGAAACAACCATTCCCGAAAAAGTAAATTTAGGCGATGCCAGCATTGTAGTCACGGCACATTCGGATGAACCGGTTGTTTATCCGGGTTCACGGCAGCCGGTCAAGCTCGACAATTATTTTGATAACGGCACCCGAACGACGCGAGTTCCGATCAAAATTCAAGAGTTTCGGCGTCCGGAATTCGAAATGAAGGTTTCCTCTTCATTAGGAAACACAATGCTCATTGGTGACACCACTAGCCTGACTGCAAAGACACAATATTATGCGGGCGGTGTCTTGCAAGACTCGCCAATAGCCTGGTCTATCGCTGCCAGCGAAACCTCGTACTCGCCGCCCGGTTGGACTGAGTTTACCTTTGGAAAGGTGATGCCGTTCTGGTTCCGCTCCGAGGGTTTTCACCACGGAGGTCGAGGTGGTGGTATTAGAGGTGGTGGCCCTATCGAGGTGAAAACTATCAATGGCTCCACCGACGCTGCTGGTGCTAATACAGTAAATGTGAAGTTCGATTCGTTTAAAGAACCGCTGCCAATGTCATGTAGCTGCGAAGCCACGGTCAGCGATGTTAACCGTCAAGCATGGTCTGACAAAGTCACGCTTCTTGTGCATTCGGCCGATATCTATGTCGGCGTCAAACCAGGAAAATGGTTCTACCATAAAGGTGAACCAGTCGATTTGCGCTTAATCGCCACTGACATTGACGGCAAGGTAAAACCTGGCAGTCGCGTGGTCGTTAGGCTGATGAAGACCAACCGCGAGGGCAAGGACGTCGAAGTCGCCCAGCAATCGATCTCATCGGGAGACCATGCTCAGCAAATCAATCTTATGCCTAAAGAAGGTGGACAGCATTTTGTTGTTGCCACCGTATTCGATGGCAAGGAGAGAAAGAACATGACAAGAATATCGACATGGATTGAGGGCGATGTTCCTGCCGAAGCGCGCAAAGCCACATTGCAAACTTTGGTAATCATTCCGGATCACAAAGAGTATCAGCCCGGTGAGGTTGCCGAGATTATGGTTTCGTCTCCATTTTATCCAGCTCATGGTGTAGTGACTGTTCGCAGAAATTCGATTGTTTCGACCATTCCTTTAGACATGCCGACATCATCGAAAACTATCAAAATTCCAATTACGAAAGACTATTATCCAAACCTTTCGATCGAAGCATATTTGACCGGCAAGGACTTCGCGTTCGCGTCGGGCACGGTCGATTTGAAAGTGCCGCCACGCGCTCGGACACTCAATCTCCAGGCAGTCGCAGCCGAGAAAGAATTGTCGCCCGGTGCCGATACTTCTATCGATATAGAGTTGAAGAGTGCAGACGGTAAGCCTGTAAAAAATGCACAGGTGGCGCTGGCGGTGGCAGATGAAGCTGTCCTCGCTCTGGCTGGCTATAAGTGGTCTGACCCAATTGAAGCGTTCTACCCAGTCGCACAGTCAATTGTAGAGAATGCTTACTCTCGTCAATATGTGATCTTGCCGACACGAACTCCTGAAGAACTTGACCTCATGAAGAAAAACGGCATGGTTCCGCCACCGGCGCCGCAGTCTCCAATGGCGTTCGGTGGCGGGTTTGAAGGTTTGGCTAGAGGCAAAGCAGCCACGATGGAGTCATCTCTCCCATCTCTCGATGACGGCATGGTGATGAACGAGAAAAAGTCACGCAGGCAAGAAGCGCCAGAGCCGAAGATTACGGTTCGAAGTGACTTCAGTGCGCTCGCGTTGTTCGTCCCTTCACTATCCACAGACGAAAACGGCAAGGCTTCTGCCAAGCTGCACCTTCCTGATAGCCTCACACGCTATCGGATAATGGCTGTCGCTGTCTCGGGCGACGATACCTTCGGCTCGACCGAGTCGAATGTCACAGCTCGTCTGCCACTAATGGTGAAACCATCAGCACCTCGATTTCTACATTTTGGAGATCGCTGTGAACTACCCGTGGTGCTGCAAAACCAAACCAACAAACCGTTAAAGGTCGAAGTGGTTCTGCGTGCCTCAAACGCAAGACTTCGCGACGTCAGCAAGTTTCGGTCTTACGATCGAATGCCGTCCCAGAGTTACGTTGATGATAAGAGCGGACCGAACTCTAATAGTGGGTCAGATTCTCAACCAGATGCGCAAAAATCTGATGGCGATTCCAGTTCGAACTCGGATACTCAGAGCGGCCGTGGCAGTTCCAACTCGCAGTCGGATACTCAGAACGGCAGTGGCAGTTCCAACTTCAATTCGAGTTCTCAGAACAGCAGTGGCAATTCGAATCCTGACGCAACTAGAGCTGACGCCGCTAAGAGCGACACTAGCGGGGATAGAGCGAATCCTGATTTAATCGAATCCGCCGGAAAGATAGTGGAAGTTCCTGCCAACAACCGCGTCGAAGTGCGGTTTCCTGTTGCCACCATAGATGAAGGCAAGGCTAGTTTTCAATGCGCGGCTGTAGCTTCTGGCGCATCCGATGCCGCAGAATTTTCGATACCGGTGCTGGTGCCCGCATCAATGGAAACTTTCGCCACCTACGGACAAATCGATAAAGGCGCGATCCAGCAACAACTGGTTCGTCCGAAGGATGTATTTGAACAGGTCGGCGGTCTGAGCATCACGACGAGCAGTACTGCGGTGCAGGCTCTGACAGACGCTTACTTCTACCTCAAGCATTACAGCTTTGAGTGTTCTGAGCAAATTTCGTCGCGAATGATCGCGATGTTGTCACTGCAAGATGTTCTTGTTTCATTCGGAAAACTTGATGGTTCGGAACAAGCAGAGTTTAAAGCTCTGATTAAAAAAGATGTCGACCTGCTTGTCAAAAGACAAAATTCCGACGGAAGTTTTGGACTTTGGAAAGTTGGAGAACGCGAAAGATGGCCTTACGTTTCCATCCAAGTGGCTCAAGCTCTCAATCTGGCAACGAATAAAGATTACGTCGTGGATAAGGAAGTTCTGAAGCGGAGCGAACAATACTTGAAAAATATCGCCTCACATATTCCAAAGGAATATGGTGAACGCACCAAAATCAGTATCGAAGCACGCGCTCTGAACGTTCGATATCGTATGAACGATAGCGATCCTTCTGCTGCACGGCGACTGATTCGTAGAGCGTTGCGCCCACCAGGCAAAGATTCTTCAAATCCGCCAGTGATACCGTTGGCGAAAATGGCATCCGACCGGGTATCGAGTGATTTATCGCTGGAATGCGCTGGATGGTTATTGCCGGTGATTTCGAAGGACAAGGATTCGGCGAACGAAGTTTCACTGATTAGAAAGCAGTTTGATGCCACCATCAAAGAAACCGCGTCGACCGCGTCCGCTAACGACGTCGGCTATGGCGTCTGGGACTATTGCGTGTTCTATTCACCTAGAAGAACCGACGCGATTGTGCTCGAAGCACTGATGGCAGATCAACCTGAAAGCGAACTGATACCGAAGATGGTGAAAGGTCTTCTTGCGCACAGGAAAAATGGAATGTGGGAAGGTACTCAAGAAAACGGATACATACTTCAAGCTCTCGACCAATATTTCGGAACTTATGAAAAGCAGAAACCCGACTTTGAGAGCCAGGCTTGGCTGGGCGAAACCATGGTTGGTTTGCAAAAATTTGTTGGTCGCACTACCGAAAGTAAAACCGTTTCAATTCCTACAAGTTACCTTGTGAAGCGAAACGATGACGACATTGTCATCAACAAAGTCGGACCGGGTCGGCTCTATTATCGAATCGGTCTGGACTACGCGCCGCGCAATTTGACGTTGAAACCCGCAGATTTTGGATTTGCTGTGGAGCGGGTCTATGAAGGCGTCGACAACAAGGATGACGTCAAGAAAGATGCCGAAGGCGTCTGGCATATTAAGGCGGGTTCAACCGTTAAAACGAAATTGCACTTCACCACCCCTGGTGCGCGCTATCACGTTGCGATGATGGATCCACTTCCTGCTGGGGCAGAGCCATTGAACCCTGACCTTTCCGGAACAAGAACGCAAGTGCCTGAATCAGGCACATCTGCTCCGACCGGAGGGCGTCACCCACTCAGCTCTAAGAGAATCGCCATGGCCGAATCATCGTTCTTCTGGTGGTGGCCGCGCAATTGGTTTGAACACCAAAACCTGCGCGATCATCAGGCTGAAGCGTTCCAATCAATGTTGTATGCCGGAAGTTACGATTACAGCTACATGATTCGTGCCACCACTCCCGGTGACTACAACGTTCCGCCAACTAAGGTCGAAGAAATGTACATGAGCGAAACCTTTGGTCGAACCGCAAGCGACCACGTGATAATCGAGTAGTTAACGCGCTACTTGATTGGCGAACATGCCAGTCAAGTAGCAATATGCTATCGAGTTTCGAACAGGCGAATCTGTTGTTAACGTGCAGCGGGAGGCGTTCAATACAGGAAGGATTTTTCGGACTGATCCTTGAATGTTGCCATGAAGGCAGTGATCTTTTGCGCGGTGTCCGGCTGTCCAAGAGACTTATAGTATTCTTGTGCTTTGCTCAAATTATCTTTGCTGTCTCGGATCATTACACCGTTCAATTTAACTCCCGGGGTTGTTGCCGCCCTTTTGATGTTGCTCAACTCGTATTGGCACATGCCCAGGCGGTAATGCACTTCAGCTCGGACTAAACTTTTGTAGTCTTTCCCGAGAAGTTTCAGAACTTCTTCCGATTCCTTAATCGTCTCAGTCCAGCGCTTCTCCTCGAACAGCTTTCGTCCAGCTAAAAGCCGGTCCACGACTTTCTCTAATCCAACGGTTCTAGTCGCGAGCGAAAGTTTTGCGTTTGCATATGAGGTACCGAATACGGTGCGCTCAAGAGCTGATATACGCAAGTCTTCTGGTTTGTTTTCGTTAACATCTGCGTAGAGTGTTCGTTCTAGCGCTCCAATATTGTCGGCTAGATTTACAGCCACTGTGGGCGCTTTCTTGAACGGATTCGGCGCGTAAGAAGGAATCTCGGGAAGATTCGTATCTCCTGCTCGAGCTTCATCAGCAAACACCAAATTGGATGTTGCGATGAACGCGATAAGGATTGATGCTTTCGACGCTGATGGCTTATTCATTACACCGTGCCGCCTCATTCGCTGATGGACGATGCCATCGAAGATCAATCTTACACCGTCCCTGTAGGGTCGGCTGATTAAAGTCCGTCTTCACCGTTGTCACCGGCGCTGCCATTTTTACCGTTGGTTCCTGGAGTTACTGTTCCGGTACCACCAGTGCCGGCTGCACCGCCTGCGCCACCGCTTGCCGACGGGGTGTCGGCGTCTGTTATGACAGTTCCGCCGTTGCCGCCGTCTCCGCCGTTTGCACCGCTGCCGCCTTTGCCGCCTTTCGGTCCGCCGGCACCACCTGCGCCGCCAGTCCCAGCCGCTGCTCCGACACCGCCATCAGCAGAAACCGTGGTCCCTCCGGCGATTGTGCCGGCGGTGATAGTCATTTCTCCACCGTCACTTCCTGAGGTGCCCGCGCCTGCTTTGCCGCCTGCGCCACCGGCGCTGCTGGTGCCGTTTCCGCCTTGTCCGCCTGAGGCTCCGGCAGAACTCGCCGCTCCACCTGAGACGTCGATGGTATCGATTGTCACGGTACGACTGAGACCAGTCGTTATCGAAACAGTTCCACCAACTTCCACCTGACCGGCTCCACCACCTGCACCACCTGCGCCACCAGTAGCGGCGCCGTTTCCACCAAGTCCACCATTGCCAATTACGCTTGCGGCCGCTGGTTTTCCAGCGCTTGCGTCAAGCCCAGTCGCGGTGATGTCACCTGTTGCAGATACGATTGTAATCGTTCCGCCGCCGCCGATATCTCCCGAGTCGCCACCACTTCCGCCGGCTCCGCCGGCTGTCGTAGTCGAGCCACCGTCACCACCTTTACCGCCGCCGCCATAATGATCGCCGCCTGAAACATCTACGCCTGCAACGTTGATGTCGCCGCCGCTAGACTTGATATTTACAGCTCCTCCAGACCCGGTAGAACCACCATCGCCGCCTGCGCCGCCCGTACCACCTTTGTTGCCGTTGTTGCCGCCGTTGCCGCCAATGCCGCCGTCGCTCGCCGCTTGTCCGGCCGCGGATATTGCTGCGAATCCGGTTTTGCCAATGACGCTTATGTCTCCGCCTGTTGATGTGATACTGATTGTGCCGCCTTCTCCGGTCGAGCCGCCATTGCCGCCAAGACCGCCGGCGCCGTTGGCTCCAGTCGCGTTGCCGTTTCCGCCAAGCTTACCGTCTTGAGCTGTGCCAGCTACACTGCCGTTGGCAGTCAACGCGCTGCCCGTGATTAACGGGTCTGTGCCTGCTGAAATTGATCCTGCCGTGGTGACTAAACTGATGGAACCACCCGCAGCACCCAGTCCTGCGCTGCCACCATCTCCGCCCTTAGCGCCAGTTGCTTTGGATGCCGAAGTGCCAGCCGATGTTCCGACACCGGCAACGCCTCCGCTTCCGCCAGCTTGAGTGGCGTCAGCAGAACCTCTTAATGCGATCGTTATGCCGTTTGCGGTGCTGGTTAATTTGACGATGCCTCCACCTCCTGCTACTCCGGCATTGCCACCCGAGCCACCTGCTCCACCGAATCCGGTATTACTGGCGATGCCTCCATCTGCACCGCTGCCGCCGCTTCCGGACTTAGCCGATCCATTGGCGCTGAATGTTTGCAGTGAGAGCGTTGTTCCTGCAGTCATCGTAATGGTGCCGCCCTTAGCTGCTGCGCCGCCATTGCCGCCGCTTCCGCCGCTGCCGCCATTGCCGGTCTTCGAGCCGCCGTTACCTGCCAGACCGCCTTGTCCACCGTTTCCACCACTGGAACCATCCGCGGTGACTTTGTTGCTAGTGGTGACCGAACCAGTCGTGCTGGTGATCGTCAATGAACCACCGGCGCCGCCGCTACCGCCATTGCCTCCGAGTCCGCCGTCGCCGCCGTCTCCGTTATCTGCTAGAGCTTTGCCGCCTTTACCGGCATTGCCACCTTTGCCTGCGTCCAAACTCGTCGCGGTCAGAGCTATTACGCCGCCCAGGTTAATGTCTCCAGTGTTGGACAAAACTTGGATGCCGCCTGCTGTGCCGACGGAACCGCCGCTGCCGCCATTACCTCCAGAACCACCGGAGGCGCCATCTGCGCCATTGCCGCCAATACCGCCCACGCCTGTTATTGCAACAGGATTACTGCCGGATCCTGTAATCAAACCGCTTTGTTTGCCGGAGCCGTTATCAGTGATTAAGCCTGAATTGCTGACCACTTTTACAAAGTTGGCGTTGCCTGATTTGCCGGCATTGCCACCGTTGCCGCCATTGCCACCGGCTTCAGTGCCTCCTGTTCCTGCCGCACCACCTGCGCCACCATCGCCCCCGGCGCCGCCTACGCTGGCTGCTCCAGATGCGTCTTGAATAGTGATCGATCCTGCATCCGTAGATATGCTGACGACTGAAGCGTTGCCTCCAATACCGCCGGTTCCACCGATACCGCCGTGACCGCCTGCTGCTTTGCCCGCTGCGCCGATACCACCTTTACCGCCATCGGCGCCATTTCCGCCGAAGCTTTGGATACCGTTATTGGTTTTAATCGTGCCGGCACCCTTAGTCGAGATCGTGACAAGCCCGGCTGCTCCGCCGCTTCCGCCCGTGGCTCCGGCACCGCCGCTGCCACCGTCGCCGGTCGTTCCGCCGGTCCCGCCGTTACCACCGAAACCTGCTACTCCGCCATTGCCTCCGTTGTTTTGAACGACTCCCAGAGCGATTTTTCCGCTATTCGATTGAATGGTGAGCTTGCCTGCTGCACCTCCACTTCCTGATGCCGCCCCTTTACCGCCGATACCGCCATTCCCGGTCGCACCGACTCCGCCATTGCCACCATTGCCGCCCGCGCCACCTGTACCACCGCCGGTGGTGACCTGACTGGAGTTGAGGTTACCTGGTGCCACTTGAAGAATGATATCGCCGCTGTCAGTAGAGAACAGGAGAGTGCCTCCCTTTCCGGCTGCCCCGCCCGCGCCGCCTGCGCCTCCGGCAAAACCCGTACTGGCGTTGGTGCCACCAATGGCGCCACTAGAACCCTTGCCGCCAGTACCGCCTAATGCGCCGATGCCTGCGCCTGCTTCGGCGATAATGTCACCGCTGGTGGTGCTGAGGTTAACGACACCGCCAGCTCCGCCCGCTCCGCCTGCCGCGCCCTTCGGTCCGGCTTTACCTGTTAGTGCCACACCGGCTTGACTGGCGTTGCCGCCATTGCCGCCGCTTGAGACTACCACTTTACCGGCTGAAACTTTGATATCACCACCAGTGGCGGTTAGATTGATCACGCCGCCTGCGCCGCCCGTCGTACCCGCGATACCCGCAGCTCCAGGCGGAGGTCCGCCGACTGGAGTGAAGCCCGGAACGCCTGGACCACCGCTCGCGACCACGTTGCCGACAACATTAATAGTGTTTGCATTTACGGTCAATGTTCCGCCAGTGCCCTGAAAGAAGGCTGATTGAGTAGAGACCGTTCCTCCGGCTCCTGCTCCCAAAACCGCTTCGCCCGCAGTCTCCACTGTGAGAGTGCCGCCGCCGGTAAAGATTTGACCGAGTGTGATGGTTCCGCCAAGCAGCGCTCCAGCAGTCAGTTTGCCATTCAAGGTTCCATTACTGGTTGCTGTTGCGGTTCCCAGTACGTTTGAATTTGAAATCAGAACATTGCCAACACCACCGCCACCGCCGATGGTGTTCATTGAACCGATGTTGACCGCGTTAGCACCGGTGCCACCCGCTATGATGGTTACATGACCATCGAGCCCGATGCCGGTTGCACCGGTGTTGATGCTGGTTTTGCCGGATGCAGAGCCGGTAATGTTAATGTTGCCACCGCTTCCGGCGTTGGAATAGGCAATTAAGGTGACGTTGCCTCCGTTATGGCTTTCACCTGCTTTTGATAAACCTGTCGAATCGATTATGCTGATGCCGAGGTCGATGTTGCCCCCGGTAGCCGACGGACCGAGAACCTTCACAGTTTGACCCGGCGCAATTCCAGTTAAAGGTGGGATCGTGGGTGACTTTGTTCCAGTCGACATAAGATTTGCGCCGGCAATGATGTTGATTTGCTGACCGTCACCCTTGGTCGTCTGAGCTACAATCATGTGAGCAATACCGGTTGTATCGGTGATGTTTCCGGTAGCCAGAATCGAAAGATTTTCTCCAACGATGATATCGCCGGTGATGGCGATGTCTCCCGTGTTCCAGAACGTCGGGTCGCCCGTGAGACAAGTATCACCGAGCACCAGGGTTTCGGTATTCGCGCCTATGTGCGCCACGCGAGCTGAGGTGTTGACCTTGCCTGAGACGATCCCTAATACACCATCAACAGAACCTTCGCCGCCGTTCAGGTTGAGATTATTCGAGAAGTAGTCGCCGCCATTGACTAATATTTGGCTGTTATATCCAAGATTCGTGCTTCCAATGTTGATATCACCGGCGATGGCAGACAAAGAGCCACCGGCATTGTTGATAGTGAGATTTGTATGGTTACTGAGCGACGAAATATTGAGAGAGCCGGTCGTTGCCGAGATCGAACCCGTGTTGGTCAGTTCGTTGGTTTGAATACTGACGTTGGCACCGCCACCACCGCCGGTGATCTGCCCGGCGTTGATGAAACCATTCTGCGCAACGAGAGTCAAATCAACACCGTTAGTCAGATTGCCAAAGTCAATACCGAAGCCGGTTGGCGCCGAGGCGCTTATCAAACCACCACGGTTATTGTTTATGTTTTTTGCAGTAACGCTGGTTGAAGTTCCGGCAGCGTCAGACAACGCATAGAAAGAACCGTGATTGATGAAATTTCCCTTGACCAGAATGTCACCGGAAGATCCATTATCGATCAGCGTAACGCCGGTCGGAATGACAATCTTCGAATATTGCTGACCATCTTGCTGATTTAAAACAACAGAGCCTCCGATCGCGTTGCCTTTGGCGGACAATTGAATAGTTTGCGTTCCAGTCTGCAGAATCTGTTGAACCGCGACAGCCTCAGCCGCTGTCAGTTTCGTCGTATCGGTGATGGTGACTTGCTGACCACCCGCCGTTATCGTAACTGGCTGCTGGAGCGCAAAAAGGTTGGATTTGATGTTGTTTTTGATCGACTGCAGATTGAGATTGTTTGGCAGCAAACCTAAACTGTATGAGGGCTGCATCGATCGGTCGACTCGAAACTGTTCGATCTTCGCTGAGTGACGAGCGTCACGCGCACTGCGCGGCTGACCGGGATTGCCGCCATTGCCGGCATTGAAAGGCACAATGCGGTCTGGTTTTCCGTGGGCACCCCACTCGAAAGCGCTGTTGTTCGCCATTACGGCAGGTTGGGTCAGGCAAAGAATGGCTGCGCTCAATGCAAGACTATTGTTCCAGTTCGACATCGGAAGCTCCTGGGGGCGTATGAATACCGCGCCTTTGGCGGCAGACCGAAAATAGTAACATCGTTGCTTGACTTCCTGTCTTTGGTTAGCATTATTAAAGTTGAATCTGAACCTTTCAATGCTTTCGTCTCCTGAAGTGCAGTTGGAGTCAGCATCGCGAAGCGGTATGATATAGCGTGACGTTACGCGCGAGTTAACAATGAAAATTTGGGTCGATGCAGACGCTTGCCCCGGTGCGGTCAAAGACATCGTTACCACCGCGGCTTACCGAAAATCTATCGAGGCGATCTTCGTCGCCAACAAGGCAATCGCTTTGCCGACAACACCCCTGCTTTCGAGCGTTGTTGTCGACATGTCCGCGGATGCCGCCGATCGTTACATCGCGGAAGGCGCTGTGCCAGGCGATTTAGTCATCACGCAAGACATCCCGCTTGCGCATATTTTGGTCCACAATGAAGTTATGGTGATCAACCCGCGTGGCGAAAGATTCACAGCGGAGAATATCGGAGAACGGTTGTCCATCCGCAATCTATTGCAAGATGTCAGGGATACCGGAGAGATAACTGGAGGACCAAAACCTTTTGGAGATCGCGAGAAGCGAGCTTTCGCCGCTACATTCGATCGCGAACTGACTCGGTTGATCAGGGAATCGCAGCGCAAAAGTTAGTCGCGTTGTGATACCGCAGATGGTATCGCCTGAAGACTTGGGAAGATCTCATATTTACAAAAACCGAAATATTCGTTCGAATGATCTAAAATATAAGATTGGTCAGGAGTTCTAAAGTGCCCAGGAAGAGAGCGGACAGCCCAAAATCATCAGCGGCGAAGCCAACCCCAATGGCAGCAATGGGCGAACGTTTCGAGCGCGCGTTAGCTGTCGTCGACGCCTCGATAACCGGCGCGTTGTTCGCTGGCATCAATCCCTTTAGCTTCGAGGCCGTGCTCTCGTTTCAATTTCTGACAGTAGCAGCCGGGCTCCGTGAAAAGTCCGAAACCGATCTGCAAAGATGGTTTAAAACCGATATATTCGGACAGGTCGTCGAAGCCATAATCAACGTGTTCGAAGACGCTCGCGAAAATGTGGTTGACGCAAAAGAAGCTGACGCGTTCTTCGCACTGCGTGCCGTATGCCAGGATCATGAGCTGTCAGTGTTCGAGCTGAATAAAGAAAACGAAATCGCTTTGGCGATAGTCGATTGGGCGATTTTGAAGATAGCAGAAGACGATGAGTTGGAGATGATTCTTGTCGAACTAGCGCTTCTGGTTTGCTGGTTAAAAGTGGCTGCCCTCGGCGGTTCCATTGAAGCAGAAACCTACATCAAAGTGCGTCACGATCCTCCGCGTTTGCTCATGGCATATCACGATGTCTTGGAATAGCGCGATTGACTTTTAACGCTTTGAGCTTAGTCTTGAAAAATGGAACTGCTGGATAATCCAATCTATAACGCGCTGTCGACTTCTCAGTCTGATTTAGCGATTGGTGATGCTCTCGCTATGCGCTACCCGACGGAGTTCACGTGCCTTGCTGGTATCCGCAGTGAGAGTACCGAATCTTTTGACGCGCTTAAAAATGTCACCGCCGGCGCCACCGTTCGAATTATTTCAACCAATGCCAAAATCGTATTTCCTGAAAACTGGAAATGTAAAACTAGTTTTACGGTGACACAAATGACGTGTCCAAGTTTAATTGCATGCAAAGCGCATCCGTTCGAAACACTGACCCCAACTGACGTACCCGCAATGATGGAATTGGCGGAGCTTGCCAAACCTGGTCCGTTTTATAGCCGAACGAATGAGTTCGGAACTTTCGTTGGTATCAGAGACGGTGCCCGGTTAGTGGCGATGGCGGGACAACGAATGAAGTTGCCCGGTCTTGAGGAAGTTAGTGCCGTTTGCACTCACCCCGATTACCAGGGGCGCGGATACGCTCGGGCTCTGGTTTTTGAGCTTGCGAAGATGATAAGTGAGCGTGGCAATGTTCCGTTTTTAACAGTAAAAACAGACAATACTCCCGGCATAAGAAGTTATGAATCGATTGGATTTGAACACCGCCGCGACTTGCAATTCTATTTTATAACCGCTGATTGATGCGGCTGAACCGGAAGAGCGCTTGTGCCGCTTAAACTCGAAGTGTGCTCGTGCTGGCGCACATGGGCGCTCACGGTTTGCCCATTTCCATGACGCGCTCTTGCGCGATGAAACCTGAGTGATCGACTGCGTCTAGTCGCGGTCTGACGCAGACATCAAACTTCCTCAATCCAGTTATGCCAGTTTAGCATCTCCAATCCTCGGTTTTGAGCGACCATACTTTGCTCATCGAAAACCGCGTAAGACCGAGACTGGCGGCTGATCGTCAAACTGTGGGAAATTCTACCTGGTAGCAAGCCCGCACGGCTGGCGCGTTGTACCGGACGATTGCATAATTTTCCATTGCGCAATCACCGATAAGCGAACCGATTTTGAACCACTCGGTCAACAACGCCAGTTCAACGTGCTCGGCTCTGCTGAGCTGGCGCGCCAATGCGTCCATCGTCCATTCGAGAATTCTGTATGCTGTGTTGTTGTGTCGACGTTGTTCGAGTTCCGACAAAGAAAATGGCACCACATTGCATTCGTTCAGCAGCACCTGCATCTCGGATTCGATTTCCTCAATAATGATGTCGTCCTTAAACGCTTCAATGTACGCAAGAACCGCGCTGAGCACGGGCTCCCACATGAGTTCCGGCTCGGATAACCATTGCTCGTGTAATTCGTCATCCAAATCGTGTCTGGTCGAGGCAACATTCAAGAAGCCGTAGGAGAGAGTGTCTCGCAAGCATTGCGGTGAGATCCCGCTGATCAGCGCTGACGTGAATGCCGCATCGACGACCGCGAATGCTTGCTCAAAAGGCTCGTCCGTCCCTTCAGGAGTCGTTCGAAGTGTATGCAGTTCTTCCGCCCGCATGTTTTTTCCTGGGTCTCGAGGCTTGGTCACGATGGGTCTCCGCTGCCGCTCAAATGCGGAGCTTAGCAGCTGCAATGCCGAAACGCCACCTTATTGCACGATCCGGTGCCAAAAAGTTAAGTGGCCAACACAGGTTCGTTTCTGCACGGAGGTCTAAGGTTGCAACAATTTCGATGCTCAGCGCGACCGCGTCGCCACTTTATTTGGCAAGATCCGTTTCGTCTTCGCTAAATTCTTTTTCTGTGCTTTTGCAGTCGCAGTGACAACTTTGCTGTACAGCGGAGACAATGCATCGAACAAAGGGCTCAGCTGTTCCATTCGTGAATTTCGATGATCGATAACATCCAATTGAGATTATCGACGAGCATCGCGGAAAACTATCGATGGTCCAGACGGTTTCGACGAACTTGTCTATAATCTTTTATATGGATGCAGATAATCAGACTGCGGAATATGATCAGTGTGGTTCGAAGCGCAAACAGGCGCACTAATTTCCTGAAGGCGATTTCTCCGGAGAAGCGTCGAAGTTTTGAAGAGTTTGTTCGAACTGGTTCAAAATAGGTGGAAAGTTTCGAACACCGAACAGAAAAATTGAATCAAACAGAAATTGAACTGTTGGATTTGCCACTCAAAGTTACAGAAACAACAAAGTTTTAGAGACAACAAAACGTGATCGATCGATCCATACGCCAGGAAATTCTTATGCCACTAATACTGGTGGCACTGCTATTATCCGGAACTTACTCGGTCAGCGCTGCCTCTGAAAGAGAAACCAGGCATGCCGCCGGAATGGCTGACTACAAGCGCAAGGATTACGCTGTGGCGCTCGCCAATTTCGAGGCGGCGATGAAGCTCGGAGATGGGTCAGCCGAAAATTATTTATACATCGCACATTGCCATGCTTCGCTCGGCAAGCGGCAACAGGCAGTAAAAGTCTACAATGACATCAAAAGGATTTTTGCAGGAAGCGCTGCTGCAACCATGGCCGATCGCTGCATCAAATCAGTCGATCCAAACGGTTTGTATTCGCCTCCGACTTCAGCCGCCTCATCATCACCGATTTCAACGAGAGTGGCGACTTCTGTCGCGAGTTCAGCGGTAGCGAATATGGCTACTGGAACTGGTTCTCCACAGACCGGAATTAGCATGCCGGGAAGTTCCGGCAGCACCTCCGGAGTGACATCTCACACAGCAGTGATCAGTGGTGGGCAAACCCCGTTGCAACTTCGACAGGGAAGCGTTGCGGGTTCAAGACCGGCTACCGGCGCAAGAACCGCTTCCCAGGCAGGACGCACTCCTGCGTTTATCAACAGAATCAACATCGTGCCACCAGCAGCCGGACACCCATCGGTGAACTCCAGCACCGTAGGCGCGTTGCGATCCGTGATCTCGCGCTTGCCGAGTAATGTATACGCACTGCTCGAAGAGTCAGGCGCGACAGTCACAGTAGCACCCAACATCTCAGACAAATGGCCTGAGAGAAGAAACCAATCCAAGCCGGGCATGGAGCGAATTACGCTCGACCAGGACTGCGGTCTCACCGAAGGTCGCGACATCTATATATTCGAGCGACCGTCTAAAGACATCGGTGGAAAAGACCTCGACGAGCCGTTCGAAACGGCAAAATTGCATGAGGAATTGATCTCGCAATTTGCCCAAGCTATCAATAATTACCTGGGCGTGTCCAACGAGAAAGCATTCGTCACCAGTTATGATACTGAGTCTGGTGCCATCCTGCACGATGACAAACACCGAATGGATTACTATTTACAGCCGGGTGGCGAAGGCGCGAAGGTCGTTTGTTCAGCCGCTATTACCGGCATCCTTGGCGGCGATCACGATGCCTTAGTTGACAAACATTTTCCTAAAACAAAACTTTGGGTCAAAACGCGGATGGATGATGAATTCAAACGGCGTTCTGCGATGGCGGTGCGAGGTGGACGAGGTCCGAAAACAGCCGTGAAGCCATACACTTCGGTGATGAAGGCAGAATCGGCGTTCGCTTCGAAGGTCGACAGCAAAATAGCGACCCTCTCGATGCCGCCTGAGGAGCGCATTCCATACGATCGGCGGCCGGGCGATCACCTTTACGTTCGCGGCAGCATTAACGGCCGTCCCACGCATATCCTTATAGACACAGGAGCTTTTAAAGTTGTCGTCGGCAAAAATGATTTGCTGGCTTTGGGAATTAAACCACCCGATGGCAAATCTCAATTCGTTGGATCAGGTGCGGCTGGAGCGCTTCGTGGATGGGAGATGCCGCTTGAAGTTTCGATCGGAAGAATCAAACGAAAATTGCCGGTTCAAGTTATCGAAGGCAGTCAGGCAATGTTGCTTGGACAGCCGTTTCTCAGCGGCATGCACTATCAGATCGATCGTCACTCCAACTATATTCATTTCATGCGCGACAGCAAGGACTTCGCCAAAGAAATGTCGTATGACTCTGTTGAAATCCCGTTTCGCATGTTGGATGGAAACATGATGGTCAGTGCCAAAGTGAATGGAAAAAACACTGAAATGAACTTCGATACCGGCGCGCCGTACACTTTGTTTTCGATGAGGTCTATGATGATGTGCGATCTCGAACCGTTAGGTCAAACCCAAATCCATGGTGCGGGCGGATCCTCCACTGGCGCATACGTCTGTCAGGCTGGGACCATCGAGTTGGGCTCAATCCGCAAACAAAGCGTTCAGGTTGTAGTTAGCCCCTCGTGCGGGCAAGATGTACTCGGTCAAGACTTCTTTGGGCACATGAAATTCATCGTCGACAACGAGAAGAAAGTTATCCGAATCGCACGCTAATTTCTTACTATTAGCAGGCTCCAAGATTTGGTAGACTTTGATTGAATAATGCACATTGCCTGACAAGTGATATTTCTGCTCTCACGTCAAACGTTTAGTAAGAATGAGTACACCATGCGTTATCTTTTCGTCATCGCTTTATTACTTACTTGCCTGGCACCGCCCGTAGTGGCATTGCCTCTGCAGGGAGGAATTACCGAAGATGTGATTCAGGCTGTTCCGGAACAATATCGTCCGGGACAATATTTTGATCCTCGTTCACTCGAAAAATCCAAGTCCAACTTTTGGGTTCCAGTTCCGACCTGGGCCGCCGGTCTATGGACTCGAACGACGGAATTAATCGAGTTTCCTGATGGACATCGAGAATCTAAACCAGTCAAATCCAGCACCAGTTGGGGCGCTCAGACCGATGGGATGAACACCGTCTGGCATTGCTATCCGCTACCCGCAGTCGGGGTGGGCGTCGGCGGTGGTGAAAAATGTTATTCGATTTGGATGTCGCAGAATTATGATCCGCCGCGTGCAGACATGCTGAGATACAGCGGCGATGGCATGTCAATTACGGTTGACGAGAGAACCGGCATAATCAAACAAGTCGTGCAAAGTAAAGCGATCAAAACCCTGACGCCGAACGCTGATGGCACAATCACTTCGAGCAGTGTGGAAGGAGTCTACGACGAGTTCGGCAAACGTCAACTAGCCTTTCGCGGTATGACCCGCTACTATAGAACTGGCAACTATGCCCCGCGAAATGATTTGTTTCCGTCATTTGTCAATTATTTAAAGGCAAACGGATACTCGGATCGCATACCTAACGGTGCGGCGAATGCCATGATCGACAGAAGCGATCGATAAAATCTGGTGGCTGAAAAGAACGAAGGCGACGACAAAAAACCTGCTCATACCGAGCAGGTTGATTCGACTGCTGACCAGTCCGCAGGCGCGTCTGCAGACCAGCCTGCAGGCGAGCACTCAAGCCAGCCCCCTGCAAGCCGGTCCGCGGGCACGTCTGAAGACCCACCCGCAGACCCGCTCATCTTCATCTCCGACCGATACAAAATTAAACGAATAATTGGTGGCGGAGGAGTTGGTTCTGTCTACGAAGCTTTTGATACCACTTTGAAAAAGTCCGTAGCAATCAAAAAATTGAACAACGCTTCAACCTCGACTGATCTGATTCGATTCCAACGAGAGGCAAAACTCACAAGCGCGTTGACTCATCCCAATGTTCGGTCGGTGGTTGACTTCGGTCTCACCGATAAAAATGAACCGTATCTGGTGCTGGAGTTGGCGAAAGGTGAGAGCGTCGGCGAGTTTTTGAAGAAGCACGGCAGCATGGACGTCGAAACCGCGCTTACTATTCTGATTCAGGTTGCGGCCGGTTTGGGGCACGCCCACAGCCGCTCCATAGTTCATCGAGACATAAAGCCGAGCAATGTGATGTTGATCGAGAGGGGTAATGAACTGATCGCGCAGATCGTAGATTTTGGTATAGCTAAATCACAGAATACCCTGCAAGAGATAACCGGCGACGGAGTCGGGCTTGGCACGCCACTCTTCATGTCGCCTGAGCAAATCATGTGCGCCGAAATCGATCACCGTTCAGGCATCTATTCGTTCGGTTGCCTGATGTATAAAATTCTGACTGGTCAACCGCCATTTATCGGTGACACCGCATTAGATACCACGAAAATGCATACTGAAGAACCGATTCCGTCTCTCAGTGACAAGTCTAATGAGCCGTTCTCCGATGACCTGGAGGCGATTGTACGAAAAGCACTGGCGAAGAATCCTGATGACAGATATGCATCGATAAAAGATCTGTCCGTTGATCTGGCACAAGAACTCAACAGAATTCAAGCAAGCACAGGCGATTTTGGCATCGAAGAGACAAGCCTTTCTGACACCGCAGCAGCCAAGTACGGCACGCTCGACTTCGACGGAGTAGCGCCAGGTGCAGCGGCAGTAAATCGTCAGAATAAAATGAAATCGAAGGCCCTGATCGGTATTGTGGTTGCTTCAGTTGCAATCGGGATTCTGGCGCTCTGCTTTACACCCAATTTTTTCACTAGTGCGCCAGCGTCTACCCGCACGTCCAATCCGTTTCGGGAGTTTTCTAGCAAAGCACCTTTCGTTTGGATTGCGAGTGACGTTACCTGGAATTCCGATCGATATGCAACACCAGAGGATCTCCGTACTCTCGTCAAAAGCGAGAAACGATTGGAGAGACTAAACCTGAGCTATTGTCCCAAAATAGATGGAGCGGCGCTTTCTGTTTTGAAAGATCAACAGGTCCACTTCTTGACCTTTACCGAAAAGCCGGTAAATAAAGAAACAATGGTCGCAATTTCGAATATACGCTCACTACAGCGCGTTGTCCTGGGCGGAAAGGGTGTCACAATTGACCCCGAGGCACTCGGCATGCTTGCGAATCTTCCCAAATTAGTGGAGGTATCATTGACGTACGCCACCATGGATGATGCTACTTTTTCAGCTCTTTCTAAATGCAAAGGTTTGGCATCGCTGAACCTGGAAAGCAGTAAAGGCCTCGCACAACTCAAATGGGACCGGCTCAAACCGCTCACCAGGCTCTTAATATTAATGCTGAACAACACGGACATTGACGATGAATCGCTAAAGCAGATCGCCATGATTCCGAATATCTCGAGCGTTTACTTGCGAGGTACTAACGTTACAGATGCAGGAATTAGGAACCTCGCTAAAGCAAAAACACTGAAGATAATCGGCTTGTCTTCCAAACATAATATTTCTGAAACGTGCATTCAGGAAGTCGAGGACAAGGGTATTGATGTTTTGGTCAGTGTTTCTTATGTCCAAGATCGTTTTGGAATACCTTATGAGTCGATCAAGTCGACACCGAAAGGTGCATCGTCAGACGCTGAGCTCAACAATAGTGATAATCAAAATTAAGTGAGGTAAGTGTGAAAGGTATTGGTGTGAAAACAGTATTGATTATGTTCTTTGTAACGTTCATCGCAGTTGCTCCGACATTAAGCAAGTCAAAAGACTCTGGCGGCCCGAAAGCGGCTATTAATCAGCTTCTCGTTATGCAAGCCGAGGCTTGGAACCGCGGAGATCTCACTGCTTTTATGACCGGATATTTGGACTCGCCAGATACGTCATACACCTCCGGCGGTGCTGAAGTTTGGGGGTATGAAGCAATTCACGCCAGATATGCCAAAGCTTATGGTACTAACAGTAGTGCCATGGGCAAGTTGAAATTTTCGAACCTGCGTATCGTCGAAGTTGGCAAGGACAGCGCGTTTTGCGTCGGCCAATTCTTTCTCGAGAAACCCGACGCGTCAAAGACCGATGGAGTGTTCAGTCTGGTACTCAAAAAAACACCGAGTGGTTGGAAAATTATTCACGATCATACGACTGCAGGTATTAAAAAGGCGGAGTAAATCTGTTACGAATAAACTCGGAAAAGCGGAACTGGCACGATCGTTCAGGAGATGTTCAGTTTCTACTTGGAATGATACTGTTTGAGCACACGCGGGGGTCCAACCACATGGTTCAAAACTACGATACGCAGATTGAGCAGTTTGAAGCATCCAGGCTTTCCGCCTTCTCATTGCTAGGAGACATAGATTTAGTTATCAATCCATTGATCTATCATTATTGTCACGATGCACGAGAACGTCTGTTTTGAAATCACTCAGCGCACATGCTCAGTAAACGTTGTTACGCGATATTATTTGCCGAGTCTTTCAACCTGTCATCACCAGCGCGTGTAGATGCTACGTGGCGTTATGTACTGAATGGGAGACTTTTGTGATGTTGAGGCAGGATTCATTTAATGCGGCTCTGGCACTTATGGCGTGCCTGGTCATGACTAGCGGCGCCAATGCTGAAGCTGCGGACCAAACAGGTACACTGAAACCGCTTTTAATTGCTCAAGCGACGACTGCGGAAACTGTGTCTGACAAAGATGCCAAAGAAGCCGCCAAGGCTGAACAGAAGGCTGAAGACAAAGCCGAGAAGGTCGCCGAGAAGGCTGCTAAGAAGGCCGCTAAAGAGGCTGGCGACAAAGTCGAAGCAAAGACTGACGACAAAGAAGTCCAGGCTGCAGCCGAGAACTCCGCTGCTGCTGCTGCCAGTGCAGCAGCATCGAAAGCCGCCGACAAAGCCGCCAATGATACTGTAAAACATGCACAGCCAGTCAAGGCTCCCGCCCCGACGGTAAAAGCAGTGAGCGGAACCATCAATAAAACAGGCAAAGCGCCTAAGGCTGTTGTCACTCCGGCAGCGAAAAAACAACAACAGACCGATCAAAAGATGGTAAGTGCTGCTAATCAAATCGACGGAGTCAACGTCGACCCCGAAATTTTCAAAGCTGAGAAGAAAGGCTTCAAGCTTGGTAATTTGAATCCTATCAAATGGATCTTTAAACCAATTATCGACATGCAGAAGCAAGTCGTTCACCTTCAAAAACAAATCATGCGTTTAGAAGCACCAATCGCCGCACTTCAAAAACCGATGGTTGGCCTGCGTCAAGACATGGTCGGTGTTCAGGAACAGATGGGTGGATTGCGCACCGACATTGGTGGCATTCATGAGCAGATGTCCGGAGTCGACACTCGTCTGGGACGTGTTGAAATTCAGCTCAACAAGATTTACAAACCAGTGTCTGAATTGAAGGCACCTGTGATCGGCTTGCAGAAGCCAGTTCAGGGCGTCAATGCCGAACTGCAAACTCTGAAAACAGATCTTAAAGATCTGAAGGACGTCGTCAGTTTGACCAGTACATTGATTCTTGTCGCTGTAATTGGTGTTGGTCTGTTGATCGTCGTCGGTACTCCAGTGGCCGCTCTGTTCGCATGGCGCCACAGAAGAACCATCATGCAAAAACTTGGTGAAGACACCTCCGGCAAAGCTGAGCCACTGGATGAATCACCGAAAGAGAAACGAGAGGCGGTGGCAGGACGCAGATAGTATCTGCCCGGGCGATTTATTGCGGCTACAACATCAAGCGAGAAATCTCCGCAAAATAAATTTCCCCCACATCGCTCCAGTTTAAAAGACCTGCTGATAGATACAAGATGGCTCCGCCACTTCGTGTCAATCTGCGGGTCTTTTATTTTGTTCAGTTTTTTATCGCACTCAAGAGATCGCTCACCGCATCCTTGGAGTGATAAACATCTCCATGACCCGGAAGAATCATATTCGCAGGATACGCCGAATAACTTTGAATGCTCTGTTTCAACTCAGCAGTGTTGAGAGTAAACCAACTCAGATTTGTCTTCAACATCTTCCAGCGATTACTGGCGTTATCTCCGACGAACAGCGCTTTCTGCCTGTCACTCCATAAGCTGATGCTTCCTGGCGTGTGACCCGGAGTGTGCAAAACTTTCAAGGCGCCGATCTGATCGCCGTCGACTAACGTGTTCAGATCATCGATTGAAGGCGGATGCAGTATTCCGATTATTCGCGCCGTCTTGTGAAGGTTTTGCGATTCCACCGAGCCCGGCAAATCGGCGATACTTTTCCGGCCCTGGAGAAACGGCACATCCGCTTCGTGAGCGTATACCGCGGCTCCGGTTAGTTTCGACAACAGCGCGGCGGAACCGGCATGATCCGGATGCGCGTGAGTGATCACGATTCGGCGCAATGGTTTTCCGATAGCGAGCGTGGTATCGTTTATGGTGCCGGCATTCCAATAGTTACCGGCATCGACAAGTGTCAAACCATCACTGTCTTCGTACAGCCAGCAATTAGTGGACGTCGGCAAATGAAAGACGATTCTCCACAAGCCGGGTCTTACATTTTCAACGTAATGTCCGAATGATTTTTTAAAAATGGTCATAAACAATAGTCGCGTTTCGTCCAGAAGCCTCAGCCTTTATCAGCATATCGCACGATCGACCGGGTCCGTCAGGCGAGCAACACTTGGTCAGCTGATGGGTCGCATAGTAACCGGCGTCAGATCGGCAGCATCACCGTTTCGCTATACCCCATAATTGGGCACATTAATTTGAGAGAGGTGCCTATGTACCAAAAAAACGGACTTATTGTCGCCGGTATAATGGTTATCTTTAACGTTTCAGCCGCTCACGCAGATGCTAATGCCGATCTGCAGCGCGGCATCCGCCAACTCCAACATAATCATTTTCGCGAAGCGATCGAATGTTTCAATCGCGCGGTCGCTCAAAATCCTCGACTCGATTATGCCTATGGTCTGCGCGGTCAAGCTTATCTCGAATTGGAAAAACGCCAACCGGCGATGAGAGATATCAATCACGCGATTACGTTGAACAGTCATAACTGGACGTATTGGGAAAATCGTTCGCGGCTTAAGTTTGAATTAAACGATCTAGACGGTGCCATCGCCGATGCCACCAGAGCATTACAAATTGATCCGAAACAAGATGGAATTTATCGTCTCAGATCGAAGTATTACATCCTCAAAAAAGATAACGTAAAAGCGCTTGCAGACTTGACTAAAGCGATTGAGTTTCAGGATTCACATGAAATTTCTAGTTATAGAAACAGGGCCGATCTTTATTTCAACACTAAGAAATATGAGCTCGCGGTGAAAGATTACACCACTTCCATAAGCCTTACCGGCACCAAGCAGAAAGACGATCGATCTCTGGAACATGACTACTCCGCCCGCGCTAATGCTTATGAGAAGCTTGGCAAAAAACAACTCGCCGCGGCTGACCGAAAAAAGGTACAGGCGATCGTCAAGGATGGTTGGGGAGCATTTTTGTATGATGCGGACAAATAATTGATCTATATAATGAACAGGAACTGTCTCCAATAGAGTACGCTATAAACGCTATAAGCGAGAGATTTTTACATCTACTCGCGGCGCCGAAAACCATTGCCCACCAAGCAAATCCGGTTTTTGCAAGAATCAAGAATCTTTGATGGAAACATTCTGCAATGTTTCCGGGATCAAAGTTCAGGAGACAGCGTCTTTGGCATTTGGACAGCGAGGGAGTAATTAGAATGAAACGTACACTATTGTCATTAGCGGCCTTGGTCGCCCTTGGATTACCAGGGCAAGCTCATGCACAGAATTACCTTGATTTGCCAAGTTGGCAACACTGGAATTTGAACACCATGTCGACCGACGAGCAAGCTCGAATTCGAGAAGGAGTCAGAAATGGTTCCTTGAATTCACAAGAAGCAGCCAGACTGCAAGCTCGTTTGAACAGCATCAATACTTATAAATCTAGACTCAGTTCCGGTGGATTGAGCAGATCTGAGCGATTGAGAATCGATAGAGAACTCGATAATCTAGCCCAGGCAATCTACAAAGAGAGCACCGACAACCAGCGACGTGGCGGTTGGCTCGGCAAGCGGCCTTTCGACTGGACAAGGGGATGGAAAGCCAATGTTCCAACCAATCAAAATTGGAACGCATGGCAACATTGGAATTTCAATACAATGTCCACCGATGAAGAAAGACGTATTAGCCAAGGGGTGAGGAATGGCTCTCTCACCGCTTCGGAAGCCGCAACGCTGCGTGCACGTCTGAATCAAATCAACACCATGAAAGCACAGCTTGCTAACAATGGATTGAGCATGTCAGAACGTCGCCGTATTGATGCTGAGCTGGATGCACTTGGTCAGTCAATCTACCGCGAATCGCACGATCACAATACCGCGAATCGTTGGAGGGGCGCCAAGCCAATGCCATGGACTAAAACCTGGAAACACACACCGTACGCCGCCAATACGAACAGACGTGACGGCGTTCCTGGCAGAGGTGTTACTGCTCAAGAACAACTCGAACTCGATCGACAAGCAAATCGGATCGAAAATAAAAGAGACAGAATGGAAGCGACTGGTGGTGGTTTGAATCGCAGAGAACAACGCACGTTGAGCGAGGCTGAGAACCGCCTGGACAACCAGCAAAGACGCGACAGACGCGACTAGTTCGGATTCGAACGAGCGTTCGCCTGGTGACGAGTGAGCGTTCTTAGACGCGTATAAAATGACGAGGGCGGTGCATCAGCATCGCCCTTGTTGCTTGTTCGCTGTCCTACGTTGTCACCTTCTGTGCTGACTCGCTGTAATGAGCCGCTGTAAAACCCGGTGAATGACTCGCGGTAATGACTTACCGTAAAGAGTCGCTGTAAACACCGGCTGTAGACACCGGCTGTAAACACCGGCTGTGAACACCCGGTGAAATTACTCTCTGTAATCACTCTCTGTCGTGACTTGTTCGCGGCTATTGTCGTCGTTATTTTGCGTCGTCGCCCAACAAGCGTTCAATACCATGAATGGCTGCCGGAGCCACTACCAGACCCACAGTCAGAGCGACACCAACTTTTCCTTTGGTGCCGAATTTCATCGCCGCTAGTTTGTACGCGCCGAAGCCAGAACCGCCCATGATACCAACGTCTTTTGCGAGGTTGAGACCAGAGCCTACGGATGGATTTGCAAATGCCCTTTGCCCGTGAGTGCCGATGTCGAGGTATCCGCGAATAACTGGATTGACACCGAGTGTGGCGTCTTTAATTTCGCGATGGTTGAGGATTGATGGATTGCCGTTGTCGCCGATGCGCATCTCGATCGGAATACTTTGATCGGCAAACATTACTGCGCGGCTCCACGATCCGATTGGGTTTTGCGCTTTTACTCTGTAATATGGCGCACCGTTACTGTCTACCTTTTGGTTCACTTCGGTTACAGGAACGTTCATCGGGCGACCGAGTGCCTCGACTTCAAAGCTGATGCCTCTGATATCTGTCAGTGATGATCTGTTTTTATCGGCATAAAGATTGAATGATGTACTCTCGACGTTGAGGGCTTTCACATTCACCGGACCACCGCTGTTGATGTCGATCTTCTGCGGTGATGCCATGTCGATTTGAATGCGTTCTCCGTTTTTTGATACCGACTGAGTCGACTTGAGGAACATGCTCACGGTGTCACTGAGGTGCACGCCGGATTGTTTCTCGAATTGTCCCAGAGTGCCGGCTGGTGACACGCTGCCGTCACGCAAATATTTTACTTCGGCAAGCATTTGCGCGGCATCCAGTTGCAATCCATTCACTCCGCGCGCAGCCATGTGACCCTGGAGTTTCTTTGTGATGTTGAATGCTTCGCCATCAGAAAGCTGCACTGTGCCTGATGTTTGACCAGTTGCTTTGGGATGCGAAACGAAAAATTTCCAAATCTGATTGGTTACCGCATCGATGTCTGCTGGAACGTGTCTGTCACCACGGATGGTGGTTTCGTTTACCTCGGCACCACTCTCTTGATTGATGAACTTTCGTTCGGTCACTCGATTGTTGTTTATCACGATCGGTGGATTGGTTATCTTGTTTTGTTCGACCCAGAAATTGGTCGCGTAATCCATCGATTTAAATTTCGGCAAACCGATCGCTGCCAGAGACGCCGGCACGTTTTTCAAACCGTCGTAAGGCACGATTCCATCATCGGTCCCGTGAATGTTTAAAACGGAAATTGGCGACTTCGGTGGCGGTTCATTTCCACTCATCGCGCCACTGATAACTGCAATCGCGGCGATTTTGTCCGACAGATCGCCTGCTGCCCTGAAGCTCATCATGCCGCCGTTTGAAAGTCCGGCCAGGTAGATTCTTTTCGGGTCAATCGCGTAGGTTGATTCGGCTTTGTCGATCATTTTTCTTAGAAACGAAACATCATCGGCGTTTGAACCAGGTGGTATCAGCCCGTTGTCGGTGTCCCAGGCGCGCCATTCGTCCCGTCCGGCCCAACTGCGCGCGTCAGGATAAATCGCGATAAATCCTTCTCGGTCAGCCATCTGGTCGAACTTCGTATGTTCTGCAATTATCTTTCCGTCTTGACCGTGACCGTGAAGCAGCATCACCATTGGCATTGGAGTCTTGCCGTTGTAGCTTGGCGGAACGTGAATGTGGTACTTTCTCTCTGCTCCTTCGACTATCATGGTTTGGTCATAATCGCCAGGTTTTGAAATGTCAGGCACCATCAGTGGTGCAGTTATGTCTTTAGGCTTTTGCAGTAAACCCAGTGAGGCTTCGACGAAACCAACCGACGGATTTTTGTTTGCATTGAAAGGAGTGGGCGCTTCGACTGGGAGCCACTTCTGTGTTGGATCCGGCGAGCGTAGCACGAGCGCCTTGAAGATATCTTGAAGCGCGGGCTCAACAACGTGGTTGACCCACTTCGGATTCGATTCGATAAACAGCGCAACTTTGGACGCTTCGGTGAGCCCGTCCGATGTCAACAAACCGGCTATTGATGGACCTGTCGATGACGCCGCATCGGCGAATACTTTGCTCAGAACAGGAGCTTTGAAACCATCGGCGGTGACAGGAATCTCGACGGAAAACGATGGTGGCATACCGGCCACTCTGCGCGCTGGTTCCGGCATCGGATTTTTGAGTTCGGTAAATAGAGTCTTTTGCCCCTTAGCGTCAGTGCCGAGTCGAACCTTCGTAACGTCCATGGTATAAGGCGATCCGAAGATCGTCAGGTTGAGCGCAACACCGGTAATGTTGGACGCCGTTTTGGTGTTACGGTCGATTTCGAGACCGACATCTTTTGAAAAATCGAGCGTGTCGACCGTCAGGTTTCCATTCAAAAATTCAGAACCGACTTTAATCGAATCAGTTTTGTCGCGGTTGATGACGATGCGAGATCCGTCTCTCGTGACCGTTTTGAAGTCTCCAAAATCTTTGGAGATCTCGCTTAGCGCCTGATCTGAGAACGACGCATTTATTCCGTCTATAACAGGAATCAGCGCGGTAGGTTGCCGCGTCGCGTCCGTCGGTGCTGGATTGTCCATTTAGAGTGCAGCTCGTCAGCGAAATAAGCCCAATAGATGCCACGTGCGGGTTATTGTCCCTCACACGGCGGGTTGGGGCTATGGGGAAAGCACGTATTTCGTTGTGATATTGAAACGGTGAATGTGTGGGCGTTTGCGGGCTTGTTGGACAGGCGTATCATTGGCAGGCAAAAAGAATGTTGTCGGTGACACTAACGTATAGCGACCGCTACCAATGTAATGTACCGAATCTGTTTTATTGTTGAAACTTCAACAGTCCGATGATTTCGTCCTTGGTGAGATTGCCGATGCGCTCTGCCATCGCTCCGCTTTGTGCGCCGTTACGCATTGAATTGAGAGATTTTAGAGTTTGCGGCAAACGTTTGTTGACCTCGGCGATTTCTTCCGATGTCTTACCGAGTTCAATCGGCATATGCATGGTCTTCGACCATGTGCTATCGGGGACGCCAATCGGCTTATCGAAGGGGTTGTCGATCAGGGCAGTCGCGGTTGCAACGCCTGTGCTGGTGTCTATGTTTACTTCATAGACATTCAATTTCTTGCCGAGCAGCGAAACTTCAGCTTGCAAACCAGTGATGTTTTTTAGAGTCGCTGATTGTTCGGTGGTTTGAATGTCGAATGTTGTTTCACCATTATTGGTGCCTAGCCAGAGATCTGCTTTTTTCAAACCTTCGCCTTCCATCGGCAGTTTGCTTGGTCCGTTCAGTTTGAGACGAATTTGCTCTGGTGTGATGGTGACTGATTCCAGATTGGACAGAAACTGTCTGGTTTCAGGTTTGTATTTCTCGCGATCGGTTTGAACCGTGTCGTAGGCTTTTGCAAAATCCAGCCCGACCGTAATCGATTTTCTCTGTTTGTCTACATCAAATCGGTTCAGCGTGCTGCCGATTGTCGATGCGTCCTCGCGGAATCTTGTGGTCGTAAGCGCTTTATTGAAGCCGGTTACCATCGGTCCAGATTGATCTGCGTCTGCGAATACGAGTGAGAACAATTTGTCCGGTCCGGATTTTCCGACTTGAGGGATTTTAATTCCTCGGGCTCGAAGTAGATCTGCAGAACGGCCGACCGCGGTACTTTCAGTGGTGCTACCTGGTAACGGTTTTTCCGCTGCTGGTGTAACTGTATTCGGTATCACTGCCTCTGGTGGTGCTACTGTATTTGGTGCCACAGCTTCGGGCGGTGGGGCAACCGGAAGTTCCACCGAAGGCGCGGCTGGTTGTTCTGCAACGGGCTCAGCCGCTGGAGATATGGGGTGATCTTGCGGTTTCGCTGCCGGTGCAGGTGCGAAGTCCAGATAGTCTACATTGCCGAGAGGGCGATGGTTGAAGTTCGTCGGAACCATGTTTTTTGGAACTACATTTGATTGATCGGAAACAGGGGTTGGAAATGCAGTTCTGTCGCGATTTATCGAAGGAGCATAAAGTGCGGCCGTACTGCCTCTAAGCATAGAGGGTCCGTTTAAACGGACAGCTCCCGGTTCCAGTGCTGGTGGTTGGCTCGGTAGAGCGGACTGTTCTATTGCCGGGGGGGGTGGCACGGTCTCTCCATCCGGAGCGATAGTTGGTTGTGGCAGAGTCGGAACTTCGGCAGGAATTCCAGGCTCTGGAGGCAACTGTACTCCAGGTCTGATACCAGGTTCCGGAGGTGTTGGAACTTCACGAATGCCTGGTTCTGGTGCTGGTGGCACTTGAGGGTTCCATTCCGGTTGTGGGACCGGCGGCACTTCGGGATTATATTGATCGGGATTAGCTGGTTGTGGTTTTGGTGCTCTCAGCATTCCGATTATGTTAGCCAGATCACCAGGATTTAAATTGCCGGTGAGCTGAGATAGATCGCCTGTTTTGGCGGCGTTGCGCGTTGAATTGATTGTTCGAATCATTCCCGGCAGAGCATCAGCAATTTGTTTTTGTTCGGGACCATTGAGCACTATGGGCAGTGCCACTTGCTCGGGCCATTGAGCGTCCGGCGGCAATTGTGCTGGTCTTGGAACCGGATTATCGATCGTGATCGATCCTTTAGGACCGGCCGGATCGCTGGTGTCCAGATCGACCATGTGTACACGCAGTCTGCGTCCCTGTGGATCGACTGCTTCCAGTCCTTCGATGCCTGAGAGATTTAAACGAGTTTCGTTGCTCTGGATTTGAAATGTTGTTCTATTCGTGCCGGCACCAAGAAGAATGCGGAAGTCTTTGCCTGGTCCTTGCGCGTTATCTCCAAGAGAAACTAATTGCTCACCCTTCCAATTGAGATTCATCGTGTCCGCGCTTAGATTGATGGAGTCTAAGCCGCCAAGAACGCGGCGGATTTCGGGATTCGGTGGCAGACCTTGTTTTTGCGCGATTGAATCATATGCTCTGGTGAAGTCCATCGCCAGATTTAGTTCGCCTCGTTCTCTGTCGATGTTGAATTGCGTGTCGCCACCTAACAAACCGCCCAGACCGTTGAGCAGTCCATCGAACCCTTGCGGATTATTGCGCAGGTTGCCGACTCCTTGTCTGATGAAGTCGCGGATTTGACCGTTTTGCGGCGAGAAGCGTCCACCCGGATCTCGCTGTGGATAACGGTCTTGCGGGTAGCTTCCCGGATTGTAAGTACCGGGGTACTGATCGTCTTGTGGATAATATCGTTGATCGGAACCGCCAGGGTTGCAACCAGGACCGGTGCGCGGGCTGAGCAAATCTCCAATCACATCGCCAATAATTCTTCGGGCTGCGTTGTTTGGATTTGGCTGGTGGCGCGGGTCGTAGCCAGGATTGAAGCGCGGATCATAGCGCGGATCGTTTCTAGGATCGTGGCGCGGATCATAACGCGGATCGTGGCGCGGATCGAAACGCGGGTCGTTGCGCGGATCATAACGTGGGTCGTTGCGAGGATCGAAGCGCGGATCATAGTTAGGATTGCGCGGATCCAATCGAGGATCATAATTTTGATCTCCTCCAGGCGGGCAATTTGTTCCTGGATTAATCAGGTCGCGAACAACATCGTTCAAAATTCCGTTGACACCAGTGGGACGTTGCGGACGAAAGCCTGGATTGCATCCGCCAGGATTGTACCCGCCCGGATAGCCCGGTGAATACTGCCCCGGTCTGGGATACTGCGGTCCGAGCAAAGCGTCCTGCAAAATACCTCCGATGATGTTTTTGCCGATGTTCGGTCGCTGTTGATTATTCCGCGGAAAATTGTCGAATCTGGATGAATTGTCGTTTTGCTGCTGAACTGCTGGATTGTCCTGCCTCACGCCTGGATTATCAGTTTGCGGTCGAACTCCAGGATTGCCGTCGCGCGGAAATGCAGGTTGCACGGCGGGACTGTTATCGCGTGGAACTCCAGGTCTTAAGGTGTTTTCGCCGAGATTCGGAATGCCCGTTCGCCTTCCTTGATTGCCATCGTGCTGAGCGCCAGGATTGATTTTGATAGGCGGCACAGCTGGAATATCTGTTCTCGGTTGTACTGAGGGATTGTCGACTCGCGGTCGTACAAATAGATTATCGAGGCGCGGAACATGAGAACCGTTGTTGCCGGGCTTCACACCAGGATTGTCAGTGCCTGGTCGAACAAAGGGAGAGTCAGGGCGCGGACCAGCGTTCGGATTGTCGGGACGAACTCTTCGATCATCGACGCGTGGATTTACCGCCGGGTTTGGTCTGTCTGAACCGCCTGGTTGATTAGGTTTCAGATCAGGAAACTCAATTCGTTGTCTCTGCGGATGGGCATTATCACCTGGTTTCGGTCCGACAGGGTGAGGTTGGTCAGGTCGCTGACGCTGATCAGTGCGCTGATCAGACCGCGGCTCCGGCCGCCTGTTATCGCCAGGATTGACCTTTGGAAAATTTGGAAATTGATCGCGTGGATTTACTTTTGGTGTTTGATCGCGCTGCGGATTTCTTTGCGGATTCCCGTCAGCAGGCTGAATACGCGGATTCGGATTATCTTTCGGTCTTGGCGCGGGCGGCGTGAAGTCAGGAATATGTCGTCTACCGCCAGGCTGATTATCGTTTTGCGGCTGAACATGCGGCTGCGGTTTGTCTTTGTCGTTGCGTTGATCGCGCTGTCTATCGCGTTTGGCATCGCCGAAGACCTGACCACTGAGCGCGCCATCATTCGTAGAACTATTCGTCCTGGAGCTGTGCTTACCGTCCCCAAATTCAACCATTCCCTACTTCCTTAGAAATGAATGCGATACGCTCCGCTTTCGAGCACGAAAAATACGTCCAATGCCGAGGCATTGGTTTTGATATTACGAACCTCCACCAATATCGCAACTATCGGTGAGACCAGGCTCGCAACAGCTGCATTTCGCGCGTCCTCAAAAGGTGCATTGTGTGCGGATAATCGATGCCGGGGACCGAACGCATGCGGAATGCAAAACCATAATATGTGTTCAACTGTGGCTAATTTGTACCCCCTGTGGGGATCCTACGAATTATGCCCTGTGGCGAAACTGGATAAAGACATCACAGTTCGACCTTGAAAACTAAGAGTTCATCATCAGATAAATAACGAGGACCAAAACTGATACCGCCGATAGTATCTGAAATACAAGCTTCAATCGCCCGGTCTCCACAATCGGCGCAAAGCCAACTGCCAGGCACAGACCGGTCATCGACGCAAGCATCAAAAGCAGCGCATCTTTCGCTGACGGATCGCTCACGATGATCGCGTCAGGTTTTCCGAGCGAATTTAGCAGTCGTTTCTTCTGATCCGTATCGGACAAATAACGTTCTGCACCAACACCAAGCGGCACTAGCAAACCGTCTTCGCGTCCGACCGCAATGCCGTAGTATCGATTCAAACCAGGTCGAACTTTTTCTTTGGCACAAATAATCGTTCCTGGTGTCAACTCAAAACTGTCTTTTAGTTTCAGCACGTAGTCGTCGATCGATCCATCTTTGACGTTGCCGAATTGAACTGATTGCACCGTCTGCGTGTACGGATTGGTGTAATCGCCTTCCGGCTTCTCGCCTGTCTCCGCTGCTGATCCGACGTATTCGTTGATGTAATTCGCCAGTTTGTATTCCGGCTTACTGACGTCGAACAAAACTTTTCCTGTCGAAGTTTCAAGACCATAAGGACTGCGCTTAAGCCACGTCGACTTTTTCGTCATGGCAAACAACATGAATCCGGGAAGATCCAAAATCGATTGGCACTGGCTGTAATAAGGAACCGAGAACGCGTCTAAATCAGCATTTATAACAGCTTCATTTTTCTCGAAACTGAGTTTGTCTTCCGGTGGTCCTTGCACAGTGAAAGTGCGATTGTCAATGTAAGCAGAAGTCGAAGGCATCTCTGCCAGCATCGCAGCTTCGGTTTCATTCGATGGCACCGGTTCAATTTGCGTGGAATTGACGACATTGAAGGATGTGATAACAAAAATACCAATCAGAAGAATCGTCGAAACGCCTACTTCGAGCCACATTCGGTTGATACCAAATAGCTCGGTTGGAAATTCTCGAGACGCCATTTCACGACTTGATTTGGCGGCTTCTTTGCGCTTCTGTGAATCCTTAATCGTCTCTTTCCAAACCATATTCAAATGCGTTTGTTTCATCACGCGTTTTTCATCGATGGTTGTTTGCGTTGTTGCCATTCGTTCTTTGGCAGTTAAGAGAAGGTTGGCTCTCCATCGGCGTTGATGCTCTTCTACTTCATGAACACCACTGCGTTCATCCAAAGGTTTCAAAGTTCCGGCCGAGCCCAATCGTTCGCCCATTTTTTCCAGAGCTTTTTCAATTTTAAATAAAAGAAGCATGTTCGGATCATCGGTCGGACTAAACAACTTCGCGCCCATGCCAAGCGACTGCTCATACTCTCGCAGAGCCGCTTCCGGATTGTTGAGACCGAGATAGCAGTCGCCGACGTATTCAACACAACGTGAGTACGAATGAACCCAGTCTGCGTTGTTGACCTCACCGCCGGCGCTTGTCAGTGTGTCTCTGTATTTGGTGGCAACGGAGAGCGCGCCTTTGTAATCGTGCTCGCCCAGCTTGGATTGGATCACTTTGGAAACAGAGTCGAACATACGCTCAAAAGACTCCCGGTAGTTTCAAACTTTTGAATCGTTCGACGGCTTGATGCACCGTCATCATTTCGCTGTGCACTTTTGCTTGAGTGCCGACCAGCACTTCAACTTCCTTAGGCGTAAAGCGCTTTTCAGAGAGAAGTACTTCGGCAACTTCGGTTTTTTGCACTAGAGATTGTTCGATCATTGGTATCAAATCTTCTGTCGTCATCAGTTCTGCCGCAATCAATAATTGCCCCCAACGTGCGCGTGCCTTTTTTGCCAGGTCTGGCAAATTGCTAGCGGACAGGGCGTCTGAGAGGTCGATGCCTTTCTCCATACACATGTGTAAAACTTTGTTCGCGGTTTCATACGTAATCTGTTCCGTTTGAAGAAAAGATTCCATGCTCAGAATTTGTTCTATCGAAACAGATGAAATGGAACCACGATCGGTCAAAACTTTTGACAGTCTGACACCCTGCTTAAATGCCGTGTCTACCGCTTCATCGACAACTTGTTTCGTCAGGGCTCCAGAGTCTACAAGCAGATAACCGAGCAACTTGGTGTGCTCGTAGTAAGTCCGACTCCATCCCAGTTCGTCGAGCGAAGTTTCGAGCGATTGATTTTTTTCCGCCACCAGTTGCAAAGCCTTGAACGCGGTGTCGCTCGTCAGGAGCCCGTCTCTGAGCAGAAGCTGCGTCAGAATACCGGCCCGAATTAGCTCTACCGGCAGCGCTCGCGCTTCGTAGAGAAACTCGCCAACGGTCATGTTCTCGCGCTGGCAAGCGGCCCGAATGGATTCGCTCTGCTCACTAGTGAGCAAATTCGCTTGTTCAAGTAAGGCGCCCAGAGAGCCGCAGGGAATATCGACCATTTAATTTCTACTGCCAGTCTCCATTAGTATGACGTCTATTTAGCAACATCGCATTGGATTGTCGCTGTCATTTAACGAAGATAGTGACGAATCATCGTCTCGTTTTGGTGGCTTAGTAATCCAAACTCTGACTGATTCGAACACGATGATCGCGACAAGTACGATGAATAGCCCGCCTAAGCAAGCGTCGAGATAATCGTTGAAGATCAAAACTGGGAGCTTGGCCTTGTCGGCGCCGGTTGCAGATATTAAGTCTGTTTGCAATTTCGCTGCATGGGCTAAGAAACCAAGTTTTGGTGAAGGACTGAAGATCTTTATGCAACCGCCCGTGACAGTCACGCAAAGGAGCCAGACGAGCGGCAAAAGTGTTACCCAGACGTACTTGGCTTTGTCCATTCGAATGATTACAGTCGTGCCGATGCAAAGCGCGATCACGGCAAGTAATTGATTTGAGATGCCGAAAAGAGGCCACAAGCTGTTGATACCACCTAGTGGATCGATCACACCTTGATAGAGGAAATAGCCCCAGCCGCCTACCACGAGTGCAGAGCTCAAAAAGATTCCCGGGTACCAGCTGGTCTCGCCCAGTTTTTTGTTGAATAAACCGAGAAAATCTTGAACAATAAATCGCCCGACGCGAGTGCCGGCATCCAGGCAAGTGAGGATGAATAGCGCCTCGAACATGATCGCGAAGTGATACCAGAATGCGATTGCTGTTTCTTGTCCCGGTATTGCTTTTAAACAATTGGCAAAGATGTGAGCCATACCTACAGCCAGTGTTGGTGCGCCTCCAGTGCGAGACCACAGAGATGTTTCACCGACGTCAGATGCTAGTTTTGCCATGTCCTCAGGAGTGACCGCGTATCCCCAGCCGGCAATCGCCTGGCAGGCGGCGACCGGGTCTGCGCCCACCACACCGGCTGGTGAATTGATTGCAAAATAGATTCCCGGTTGTAGAACGCAAGCTGCCACCATTGCCATCACCGCCACTGCAGCTTCGCAGAGCATGCCGCCGTAGCCGATTGGACGAGCTTGTGATTCCAATCCAATCATCTTAGGAGTGGTACCAGATGAGATCAAGGCGTGGAAGCCGGAAATTGCTCCACAAGCGATTGTAATGAAGCAAAACGGGAATATGCCGCCCTGGAAAATCGGACCTTCACCATTGGTAAAAATCGTCAGTGGTGGCATCTGCATTTCTGGTCTGAGAAACAAAATTCCGAGCGCAAGCAAGCCGATCGTTCCAATTTTTAGAAACGCGGAAAGATAATCACGAGGGGCGAGCAGCAACCAGACCGGCAACACCGAAGCGACGAAACCATAGAGCATAACCGAGATGGCCAACTGTTCTCCGGTGAGTGTGAAAAACTTAGCCCAACTCGGATCGTCTGCTACCCACCGACCTGCCACGACCGCGAAAATTGTCAGCGCCACACCGATGACCGAGCCTTCCAAAACTTTATGCGGCCGAATCATTCGCATATAGACGCCGACGATCATAGCAATCGGAATCGTCATCAAAAGCGTAAACGAGCCCCACGGACTAGCCTTGAGAGCGTTGACGATGACCACCGCCAGGACGGCGATCAAAATCATCATTATTAGTAGAATGGCAATCAAGGAAATAATGCCGGCAAGCGGACTAACTTCTTCTTTGGCCATCTGCCCCAGCGATTTTCCACCACGTCGCATCGAGGCGCATAGGATGACGAAATCCTGGACTGCGCCTGCCAGTACGACGCCTATGATAATCCAGAGCGTGCCTGGAAGATATCCGAATTGAGCCGCTAGAATCGGACCGACCAATGGACCGGCGCCAGCGATGGCGGCAAAGTGGTGCCCGAACAAAACAAATTTATGAGTGGGTACAAAATCTTTCCCGTCGTTTTTAACTACCGCCGGAGTTGGAATGTTGTCGTCCAATTGGAAAACTTTTTCAGCAATGAACTTGCTGTAGAAGCGGTAGGCGACGGAGAAGGTGCAGGCTGCCGCCACAATCATCCAGACGCCGTTGACGGACTCACCGCGGGTGAGGGCAAGAATGCTGAGCGCGTATGCGCCGACGATTCCCACCGCGATCCAAATTAAAATTCGTGGATTGAATCCCGCACCACCTTTGGTGCTGTTTCCTTGTTGTTCCGAAGTCATACCAGAAGGCCTGCCAGGGTTGCCGATAAGTAACTTGCCATTGTGCCGCAAACAAGAGCCTTCATGCCGAGGCGTGCCAGGTCTTCTCTGCGTGACGGAGCGATTTCTCCGATGCCGCCGATTTGCATGGCGACAGAACTAAAGTTTGCGAATCCGCATAATGCAAACGTCACAATCGTTTCTGCTTGCTTTGAAATATGAATTGGTGACTCGGGTTTGAGCATCGCAGACAAATCGGTGAAGGCGACGAATTCGTTGACCACCAGTTTCTTACCCATCAAAGCTCCGCAGATATGCGCATCTTGCCACGGTATACCGAGGATAAATGCGATTGGTGCAAACAGCGCTCCGAATACATCTTTGAGCGTGAAGTGAGCAAGATCGATACCGATAGCGTCTGCGCGCAGACCGGCATTGAACAATTGCAATCCGGCAAAACCGAGGATGATATCAATCAGTTGAATCAGAGCGATGAAACCAATCAGCATTGCGCAGACGTTCAGTCCAATTCTGAGACCATCAGCAGACCCGTGAGCAGCCGCGTCGATGACGTTGGCGTTGGTTTTCTTGACCTCGATTTTTACGGTGCCCTTGGTTTGCGATTCTTCCGTTTCCGGATAAACAATCTTGGCTATCACCAGACCGCCGGGTGCGGCCATGATGCTTGCCGTCAAAAGATACGAAGCCTCGATGCCGATGCCGATGTAAACAGCAAGTACGCCACCGGCTACGCAAGCCATCGAACCGGTCATCGACGCGAGCAATTCCGACTTTGTCATGCTGGCGACGTAAGGCTTGATGAGAAGCTGCGCTTCGACTTGTCCCACAAAGACGCTGGCCGCGTTCGACATCGCTTCGGCTCCCGACGCGCCCATGACTTTTGCAACCACTTTTGCGACGATCGAGACGACGCGTTGCATGATGCCAAGGTAGTAAGAGATGCTGACTAGTGCAGATACGAAGATGATCGTCGGCACAACTCGAAATGCGAAAATGAAATTTGCTCCCGGTCCAAACAGTTCAACCATTTTGTCGGGAGCTGTGACAAGTGGACCGAAAACAAAGCCTGCACCGGCATCGGAGCAATGCAGCAATTCCGTAATCAGGTCGCCGATAGTTTTAAACAGCTCTTGTCCGAATGGAACTTTGAGAACGAAAATCGCCATGATCAATTGCATCGCCAGACCTGAAAAGACGAGCCGATAGTTGATCGCTTTGCGATTGTTGGACATCAAGAACGCCACACCCAGGATGGAGGCGAACCCGACCAGACCCATCAATTTTTCCATAACGTTCCTTTCGCTAAACGTTTTGAACTTATATATGGTATCGGTTTTCGGGTCTCAAGTTCGTCTCAATTCGACTCTGAGGTGCTTCCTGAATCAAATCTCAGGTACGCTTTGCCTTTGACTTCAAAATCTCTGGATTGAATCGGCTGCCCGTCTTTTTTGATATCGACATGATGTTTGCCGTCATCAATTTTCAGCCAGGCGGTATGAAGATCGTCGTCGTTTTTATCGTTGACTTTAAACTTACCGCGCGGCTCTCCATCGACTACTATTTCATAGTTTTTGACATCGCCGTTCATGCTGATCACGACGTTGTAAGCGGTGCGTTTTTCGCCGTGCATTTCATAACCAAGTACAGCAAGTACGACTGCGATCAGCAGCATCCAGACTATCACTGCCCGCGATGGCTTAGGTTGCAAATCTAGATTGATTGGTTCGGAAGAATTTTTTGCCGGCGGCCGATTTCCTGACGAAAGATCCTCGGTCACAACCGCCGCCGGAATAGCAGAGTTGGCATCGTTGGAGGCATTCGAAGAACTCGATGCTCCAAGCTGCGGCGTTGTTGATAAGTTATCGTCCATTTAATTACCCGAGTAATATTGTGGGGATTAGAACTCAGGTGTCGAATCTTCGTCACCGCTCGACTGCTTTTCTATTGGTGGAGCAATTGGCGGTGAGCTGGAAGATCTTATTGTTGAGCTGCCTACAGGTGGTGCCAGCAGCGGATCTACAGGTGCCGCCTCCTGCTGAGATGTAGTGTCATTGCCTGTATCGGCGACGTTTATATCCGGAGCTGCTTCCGGTTGTTTCAGTTTGGCTGCACCATCTGTGGTGCTGGTGCCGTTTGCGTCTGAGTCGGACTTCGATCCGATTCCTGCTAATCGCGCGTCTCCACCGTTCTGTTTCACGGGCTCATCGAGTCCTGGTGTCGGTTCTACGAATGATCCGGCTGGATGAGGGCGCGCGGTGTAATAAGCTTCCATATATTGTTTAAACGTTGGAGCCATCAATCCACCGCCTGTGACGTGGCTTCCTGGGATGGGCTTGTGTTCGTCGTTGCCTGCCCAAATCGCAGTCACCATGTCTGGTGTGAAGCCGATAAACCAGACATCACGTGCTTCGTTTGAGGTTCCTGTCTTTCCTGCTACCGGGCGGTCTTTCAATCTAGCAGCGGTTCCAGTACCACGTTTAACAACGTCTTGAAGAATGCTGACCAGCCGTGCAACTGGTTCTACCGGAAATACTTTATCGACTTTGGGTTCAAAAACTTCAATTATTTGACCGCGATTGTTTTCGATTTTGCGAAGAACTTGAGGGGTTATATAAACGCCCGCTCTTGCGAACGTGGCATAGGCACCGGCCATTTCGAGAGGTGAAACGGATGAACTTCCCAATGCCAGTGAGAGGTTTTTATCCAGCTGAGAAGTGATACCAGCTTGTCTGGCCGTTTCGATGATGCTCTCCATACCGAGAGACTGAGCGGTTTTAACTGCCGGTACGTTGCGCGATAACATCAGCGCCGTGCGCACTGGAATGCGACCCATATATTTGTGATCGAAGTTTTTCGGACAATAATCAGGCAGTCCCCATCGCTGTTTAACTACCAGCGGCGTATCTTCAACTATGGACTCAGGACTGAGCGAACCACGCAAAAATGCAGTCAGGTAAACGAACGGTTTGAACGAAGAACCGGCAGTGTGAGCGTGTGTCGCGCGGTTAAATTGGTGCGTCCAGAAATTACCGACGCCGCCTACCAGTGAAACCACAGAACCGTCTTGCACCAGCACCGATACCATCGCGCCTTGCGTGATTCCCTTCGGTGATTTCTTAATGCGCTCGGCGAGCACATTCTCAGCCAGTGTCTGTGCCGTTTCATCCAGATTGGTATAAACGCGCAAGCCCTGGCGTCGCAATTCCGCCTGGCTGAAACGATCGCGCAAAAGTTCCATTACATAACTAATATAGTAAGGATGTTTTTGCATCGGATTGCCACCCTTCTTAAAGGTGAGCTTGTATTTCTTCGCATCCTCACCTTGTTTCGCGGTGATGTATCCATACTCGACCATCTTGTCGATGATCTCGCGTTGCCGCCCGACTGCCTTCGGTCTGCCTTTCTCATCACCTAATTCGGAAGGTGCTTTGACTAGACCAGCGAGAAAAGACGACTCAGCGAGATTGAGTTCTGCTGCGCGTTTGTTGAAATATCGTTTAGCGGCTCTCTCAATTCCATACGCGTTGTTTCCGAAATAAATCTGATTGAGATACATCTCGAGGATGCGTTCTTTTCCGTATTTCGTTTCCAGATTCCACGCCATGTAACCTTCTTTGATTTTACGATCGAAGGTTCGTCCGGCTTCGCTGAAGAAGAGGTTTTTGACCAGCTGCTGCGTGATCGTACTTCCGCCCTGCACCGTCCGCCCGGCTTCCAGGTTGGTTTTCATGGCGCGACCGATACTGACAAAGTTGACGCCATTGTGTTCGTAAAAGTGATGGTCTTCGGCCGCGAGGATCGCTTGCTGCATTTGCGTGGAAACTTGGTTGAGCGGAATGCACCGCCTGTCCTCGTCTCCTTCTACTGTGCAGATCATCTGATCGTTTCGATCGAAGATTTGAATTGCTTCGATTGGCTCGTAGCGCTCAACCAGAGTGATGTCCGGTAGATCTTGCAGCTGTCCGTACAACGAAGCACCAAGGTAGCCCAAACCAACGGCGACCACCGTGCAAACCGCTAAGCAAGCCAGTTTGACCGCCTTCATGAAGAGCACGGCAGGACCGTTCTCTCTTTTTTTCTTGGCGACTGATCTTCGTTTTGGCAAAACAACCTGCGATAGACAAATGTCATTATATCCGAGTACGCGCCTTGAGACGCACAGAGGTGTGACCGCGCGACAAACTCTTACGAATTTCTGACTATGTGTGATCCGTCTAACAATTTCGAATTGCCCAAAGAGTGGGCTCTGACTTCAGCTTCAGTCCAGGTTCCGAATCTGATCTGGTTCAGTACTGATCCGTCAGGATTTGATATGTCGAACCTTGATCTGGTTATTGTTGAACGTCACTTGGCGGCGCAGGCAAGTCCGGCGTTGGGCGTTCATTATTAGGCGCTTGCTGATAATCATCCTTGCTATCGATTCCCATTTGATTGAAACTTCCCGACGAAGCTTGATGATCGGGTCGGGCAACTTGCATGAAACCGCCCGTCGCAGAAAGACTTTCAGGTTGTGGAAAACTTTCGAGATTGATCTCGTAGTCGGAATTAGAACCATCGGCAGTTTGCTGCAAATGCTGATTAGTAGCCGCGACGTCAGGGTTGTGTACCTGCTGAAAGCCGCCTGTCGCGTGGAGATTTCCGCCGTCCGTCTGCTGCTGCTGCGGGGCACCTCCGCCGAAGCCCGACGGACTTTGAACCTGGAAACCGCCCGTGGTGCCAAGTGCTTGACCTACTTGCATTTGAGGATGGCTTCCGCTCAACCCAGAATCCGGAGCTTGACCGAAACCCGCCATCGCGGCAGGTTGTTGAAACTGTCCTGATTGTGACTGAGGCACTAAATTCGGTGGCGCACCCGGAATCTGCGGTGGTACTGCAGGCAGTGGCGGCATTTGTTGTCCGGAGTTTTGCCCCGACGGTCCTGGAAAACCGCCCGGCGGATGCTGAGGCCAGGGCTGCGATGACTGCTGGCTATTGCCGGGCGGCGGAAACAAATTCGGTCCTGGATTTTGCGGACTATGCTGCTCTTGTTCTTGCGATACGTTGAATTGTTGGTGTTGCTGAAAAGGTAGTTGGTCGGGCAGATGTTGATCGTGTGGATTCTGCTGTTGCGGCTGTCCAGGCTGCGCTTGCTGCAACTGTGGAGCTTGATTCGAACCGTGTTGCTCGTTCTGAAAATTATTGTTTTTTAGATTGTCGTTCTGTACATCGCTAATCTGCTGTGGTTGCAACTGGCCGCCATCATGCTTCTCGTCGTTAAACTGCGGCTGGCTGAACTGGTTCTGAGGCTGACCGTCATGCGATTTCGGACTCTGGCTGCTCTGACCGAACGGCTGTGGCTGAGGCTGTTGCGGATTTTGTGATATTGAATTGTTGTGTTGCGCGTTGTGCCGTTCCGATTCAAGATGGTCGGGGAATGGCTGTGGCTGTGAACCTTGCGGAACCTGGTGCTGCTGGTTTTGAGTCGGCTGCTGTTGGTCGTTATGCTGCTGAAAGTTTTGCTGGGGGTGAAAAGGCGGACTTTCTCTGTTTTGCGATTGACTCTGCGGTGGAGGCGGTGGTGGTGCCGGTGTCTGCGGACCAGGTTTTCCAGAAGACACTTGCTGTGTCTTCTGGTGCGCGACCAGACGGCCTTCTGTGCAACGCATGCAGAACTCGCCATCATATGGAAGTCCGCAGTTGACGCAGACTTTGATGCGCAAAAAAGTCTGACTCATCGAAATACTTTTTTCTGTTTGCTCTTGTTGCGGAGCCGCTGCACCCTGCTGGCGACCCATCTTTTCAAGTATGTTCGCCTCGATATTGCGATTCATTTTGCGCAAGAGCGAAACCAAATCTAACAACGTTTGCAGTGTCTCTTCGTGCTCCACTCCAAGTGTTTGCTTGAAAATATTGAGCGCGTCTTTCGAATACTTCTCGGCTAAGTCATAACGCTTCTGCATGTAAACCACAGTCGCCATCTTCTTGCAGGCTCTAGCGACAATCGGGTTCTGCTCACCGAGTATGGATTTTTTTGTTTCGAGAGACTCCTTATAGCAAGCCGCAGCGCGGTCCAAGTCTCTGATGTTCACGTAAATCCAGGCAAGCTGATCCAGGCACAGGCAGAGTCGTTCGTTTGAACCACCCGTATCCTTTACCCACTGTAGTGCTTGCAGCAAGGTCGTTTCGGCAACATCGAATTTACTTTTTTCGAGAGCTTCTTTGACCTTAGCTTTGTAGTCAGCCCACTCCATGCGAATCTCTTTTGGGAAACGTGAACGGATCACAAGCAAGCAAATTGCTCATGACGCCTCCTTCATTCTAGCTCCTGAACAGGATCTTAGACATTACAAAGAAGCAAGTTCCCGGGTGCTTGGCTGGTCGGGTCGGACGTCATGAGAAGCAGATCCTCGATAGACATGGAGTTTGGGGCATTTGCAGGCGCGAGTGTCGCAAAATATCGGGTTGCTTGCGCGGCATACAAACGTATGGTAAGTTGACATACAGAAGACGGACTTGAGGAGCAAAACCAATACAACAAGGAGGAATGACAGCAGGAGCAGCGCTTTGGACTCGACGAGGAACGAGGTCAGCGACAGGACGAACCGGGTGTTGATGAAGTTGAACGTACAGAGCGAAGAAGTTGTACGACCACCGCAGTGGACCAACCGACCGACAAATCGAACGGACTAAAGTGAAGTTCCGATCGATTGTAGTGCAAAACCTGATCGAAACGAGTGAATAAACCGACCGAAACGAAGTGAAGATGCCGATCGAATCGACCGCCTTAATTGACCGAATCTATTGAAGACTGATCAACCTAGAAATGAGAAACGGATACGAATGCCAGAGAACGACAGCCCAGCGGAATAGTAAAGAGAGGTAGCGCCAAAGAAGTAATTGCAATAAACACAACCAAAAGAGACGAGCCGCACAGTGTGCGGCTCGCCAATGGTTCGTTTCAGATGAGCGTTCGACTAGTGTTGAAATAATCGGAGGTGATTCTGCGAATCAGCGCGCTCAAATCAAGCTGTTATGCCCGAGGATGCGTGTTTGCGTAAATTCTGCGCAAACGATCCAGGCTAACGTGTGTGTAGATCTGGGTGGTATTGATCGTTGTGTGTCCGAGAAGATCTTGGACTACACGCAGGTCTGCGCCGCCTTCAAGAAGATGGGTTGCAAATGTGTGTCTCAAAGTATGAGGCGTGATTTGCTTTTCAATCTTTGCTTTCTTCGCGTATTTCAGTACCACTCTGTGCACTGAACGTGATGAAAGTCGAGTTGCTTGGCGACTTACGAACAATGGGCTTTCCGGCTGAGGAGTGCGACCACCAGCCAATTTTGGCCAGTACTCGTTCAAGTATTTTCTCAACCATGCGTTAGCACTCTGGTTCAAAAGTACGACGCGTTCTTTGCTACCTTTACCGGTAACGCGCATCTCCATGGCTTCTTGATTGTAGTCATGGACTTTCAAACTGCAGAGTTCACTTACGCGCATGCCTGTTGCGTAAAGCACTTCCATGAGAGCCCGGTCGCGAACGCCGAGTACTGTCATGTCTGGTGCTAACAACAAGCGCACCACTTCGTCTCTGTCGAGACATGAAGGGAGCTTGCGCGTGAGTTTTGGTCCTCTGACGAGTTTCGATGGATCCTCGTCAATCAGTTGCTCACGTCGAAGGTATTTGTAGAAACTTCGAATTGCAGAAATTTTTCTTGCAACTGTTGGACGGCTGTACTGTTCCTGAATTTGCCGAATATAGGTTTTTAGACCTTCGGCTTCAAGCCAGGATGCGCTTTGTTCAGGCTGAGCGGCTAACTCAGGCTCTGTACTTGGCGCGGTAAAATGAGGCAGCGACTGATGGCCGGGCGTTGCAAAAGCATCACCTGGACGAAAAGTTACATGGTTTGCCTCAAGAGCTGCTGGCCCCGGTTGGGGTCCAGATTCGACTGGACTACTCGTACTGTCGATTAGCTGCCTGAGGTCATTGAGGTAAGCGCGGATCGTATGAGACGAATAATTCCGTTCTACTTCTAAATAACCTGCAAACTGATCTAACCAGGTTGCCCCTTGTTGCCCGTTCACGTTTGACCGACTTTCTAGTAATTGAGAATTTTGTATTCCACACTCATTATTATGAGAAGTTCCCAAAGATTGTAAAGCCCCCCAGGCACTTGATTTCGAGATGTCAAGGTTGAATATGACGTGATATCGCCCGTAGTGACTTTGACAAAAGGCGCTCAGGGTGCGGGACTTGAGATCTCGTCAAGATCCAAGTGTCTCTTTATGCATTATGCAAATATTTTTGTATTTTTGGTGAAATCACCAGGTTGCTAAGAGCTAAATCGCCAAATTCGGTACAAAACCACCGACGAGCGACCCCTCGTTTTGTTCTCGAAGTCGACCAAAATTATTTCCAAAGGCGAGATCTTGGCATCGTGGAAGGTCTCACTTCGTTAAGTAACGCGAAGCAATGCCACCACTATTTCGATTTAGTTTTGTAATAAAACGGGGACGCATGGGAATCGAACCCACCCGGGATAGCGTTTCTCTACCCCACAACGGTTTTGAAGACCGCACGCCACACCAGCAGCGCTCCATCCCCAGATGGCTAAGAAGAAGTCTAGATGCGCGTTTCCAGATTCGCGCCAGGAGTTTCTTCGAGTGTCATTGTGTCAATTATCGCAGGCAAACTGCTGTGAAAACGGCTCAGTGCTTAAGAAACTTTAACGAACTATGCCTTTATCGGTCGGTTTATGGCAATAATGAAAACGAGTTATAAATTTTCAACAAGTTCATAGGGCTTCCGTTTTGGCACCTTAGCAATTTTTTACGAAAAAGCGTGATGCCCTGACCAGCTTTATGTTTCACAACAGTTTGATTGACAATAAAATACTCTCTACTTATAGTTGCTGCTCCGTGCCCATAATAGGCATCAGCAATTGCTTTTGTCGATTTTGTCCAGCCAAGAATACCAGAGGTAACCGATGGCTTTAGAGTTGTCTGAGCGCGTCCGAACCTTCGGAGTCGGTGGTTCGCGCATATCCGATTTGCCCGACCTAGCCGAAATCCAGAAGGCTTCGTTTCGTTGGTTCATTGAAGAAGGTTTAGCAGAAGAGCTAAAGGCTTTCAGTCCGATTAAGGACTACACAGGAAGGCTTGAGCTCCATTTCTTGACGAATTATTCGTTCGAGGATCACACTGAACCGAATAAACCCAAGACCCCCGAGGAAGCTCGGGCTCTTGATGCAAGCTATACCAAGAAGCTTCGCATCCAGATGCGCTTGGTCAATCGTGAGATTGGTGAAATAAAAGAGCAGGAAATCTACGTCGGCGATATCCCGATGATGACGGACCGCGGTACATTCATTATTAATGGTGCCGAGCGCGTTATCGTTTCGCAGATCGTTAGAAGCCCTGGAATCTACTATAAGCGCGACGTCGACACGAACGGTAAACGTACGTTCTCCGCGACTTTGATTCCGAACCGCGGCGCCTGGCTCAAGTTCGAAACAGATTCTAACGACATCATCTACGTCAAGATCGATAAGAACCGGAAGCTTCCCGCAACCACCCTTCTCAGAGCGCTTGGATACTCGGATTCGGAGATGGAAACCATCTTCCGCCATCACGACTTCCTCAAAAAGACTCTTGAAAAGGACAACAATAAGACCCGGGAAGAATCCCTTATAGAGGTATACAGAAAACTCCGTCCCGGTGATCCGCCATCGGTCGCTGGTGGTCAGAGCATTCTGGACAGCCGATTCTTCGATGACAAGCGCTATGACCTTGGTCGCGTTGGTCGTTATAAGCTCAACAAGAAGCTCGGACTCAACGTCCCTGAAGCTAACCGCACGCTGACGCCGGAAGACATCGTCGCCGCCGTCGACTATCTGATTGCTCTGAACTTCGATGAAGGACAAGCTGACGATATCGACCACCTCGGCAACCGTCGTATCCGTTCTGTTGGAGAGCTGCTTCAGAACCAGTTCCGCATCGGTCTGACTCGTCTGGAACGTATCGTCCGTGAACGGATGACGTTGCAAGACGCAGACACACTGACGCCTGCCAACCTGTTGAACACAAAACCACTGGTCGCTGCTATTCGTGAATTCTTCGGCTCATCGCAGTTGTCGCAGTTCATGGACCAAACCAACCCGCTTGCTGAATTGACGCACAAACGCAGACTGTCAGCACTTGGACCTGGTGGTCTGTCTAGAGAGCGCGCCGGATTCGCGGTCCGCGACATCCACCCGAGCCACTATGGACGTATCTGCCCGGTAGAAACTCCTGAAGGCCCGAACGCAGGTCTTATCGGTTCTCTGGCTACCCATGCCCGAGTTAACGCATACGGTTTCATCGAGACTCCTTATTGGAAAGTCGAAAACGGCATCGTTACGAACAAGAAGGATTACCTGACTGCAGACGAGGAAGACAACTTCCGCGTAGCTCCAGGCGACGTCAACGTTAACGAAGACGGAACCTTCGGAGTCGATTCGATTCCAGTTCGCTACAAAGCAGAATTCATTCAGACCGGTCCTGAAGAAGTAGATTACATCGGTGTTTCACCGATTCAGATCGTTTCAGTCGGAACGGCTTTGATTCCATTCCTTGAACACGACGATGCTAACCGAGCCCTTATGGGATCGAACATGCAACGTCAGTCGGTGCCTCTGGTGCAAACCGAGCGCGCCATGGTGACAACCGGTATCGAGAAGCAAGCTGCAAAAGACAGTGGGATGGTTATCGTCTCTGATGTCGACGGCAAGGTTGAATACGTTACCGCTAACGCCATCCATGTAAGAACGGCTGACAAACGTCTAGTTAAGTACAGACTGAACAAGTTCCAACGTTCGAACCAAGATACATGCCTGAACCAGAAGCCAATCGTGCGCACTGGGCAGGAAGTTGAGCACGGACAAATCATCGCCGATGGTGCCGCCACCAAAGAAGGTGAATTGGCTGTAGGTCGAAACCTGCTCGTGGCCTTCATGCCATGGGAAGGCTACAACTTTGAAGATGCGATCTTGATCAGTCAACGTCTCGTTTATGACGAAGTTATGACTTCGATCCACATCGAAAAGCTTGAGATTGACGCCCGATCGACCAAACTCGGTCCGGAAGAAATCACTCGCGAAGTGCCGAACGTTTCGGAAGAATCGTTGCGTCACCTCGACGAAAGTGGCATCGTACGAGTCGGATCACGTGTTTATCCCGATGACATTCTGGTCGGTAAGATCACTCCGAAAGGAGAATCCGAACACCCGCCAGAAGAAAAATTGCTGCGCGCAATCTTCGGTGAAAAGGCTCGCGACGTGCGTGATAACTCGCTTCGCGTTCCACACGGTGAAGGCGGTCGCGTCGTAGAAGTGAAAGTATTCGATCGTGAAAAGGGTGATGAACTGCCACCAGTTGCTAACAAAGTGGTGCGTGTTTATATCGCTCAAAAACGTAAGATCTCGGTCGGAGACAAAGTTGCAGGACGCCACGGTAACAAAGGTATCGTCGCCAAAATTCTGGCGCTCGAAGATATGCCTTACTTGCCGGACGGCACCCCATGCGACATTGTCCTCAACCCACTGGGCGTACCTTCGCGGATGAACGTAGGTCAAACCTTCGAAACTCTGCTTGGATTCGCCGGAATGTTGACGGGTAACCGTTACGAAGTGCCACCATTCGATGAAATGTTCAAACCGGAAGCATCATCCGTGATGGTTCACGAAGAACTTCAGAAAGGCAAAATTATCGCGAATGCCCCTTGGGTAGACGATACCGGTAAGGTCACCTTGTATGACGGCAGAACCGGAAATGCGTTCGACAGTCTCGTTGCTGTCGGCAAAATCTACATGATGAAGCTGGTCCACCTTGTCGACGACAAGATCCACGCTCGTTCAACCGGACCTTACAGTTTGGTCACCCAGCAACCGCTCGGTGGTAAAGCTCAGTTCGGCGGACAGAGACTTGGAGAAATGGAATGCTGGGCACTGGAAGCGTTCGGCGCTGCCTATTCCTTGCAGGAAATGTTGACCATCAAGTCGGATGACGTAAACGGTCGTTCAAAAGCGTATGAGTCGATTGTGAAGGGTGAAAACCTGAAGCGTCCTGGTATCCCTGAATCATTCAAGGTACTGGTTCGTGAATTGCAATCGATCGGTCTCGACGTTTCAGTCGCCAAACGCACACGCGATGGCCACGAAGTTGAAGTCGATCTGATGGCGGAAGTCGAAGACGCACGTCCAAGAGGATTGAGACGCCTGTCTCCAATCGAGCTCGGCATGGGCGAAATCGGCGCTGAATCCACAGTTCCTACAGCCGCTATGGCGCTTGAAGGAATGCCTGGACTCGGTCAAATCGGCGGACGCGATCCATCGCTGGCTAACGTTACCGAAGGACTCGCTTCAGCAGGCTTGCCTGGTGGCGGATCCGGCATGATTCCTCCAATGCCTTCGCATAAGCTGGGCGGCAGTGGTGTCATATCCGGTGCGGAAAGCGCGGTATCAGGTCTGGTGCAAACCGGTGGACCTGACGAGGACTCCGATCTGATCGGTTTCTCGAGCGGCGTATCTGACTTCACCGAACCAAAACGCACTAAGCGGGTTTCATACGGTATCGAAGCTGATGAAGCCAACGTCTATGCTGACGATGACGACGAAGAAGAAGAAGTCGAAGTCGTCACTAAAAAACGCAACTTCCGCACAGATGACGTGACTGGCGAAGTCATTGCACCTGAAGCTGAAGAAGAAGCGGATGAAGAAGACGAAGAATGGGTGAGTGCAGAACCTGAAGAAGAAGTCGTTGTGCCTGTTTTGGCGGAAGCCGAAGAGGACGCTGACTGGGTTGCAGGCGACGAAGAGGAAGTATAACTTCGATCGTTGAGCATTCAGTTTCCATTCAAAACAGTATTCGAGTAAATAATGGCGTCATGCCATGCCTCAAGGAGTATCACGACTACAATGACCACTACCATTGATCGTTTTGATTACATCAAAATCGGTATTGCCTCACCAGAACGCATCCTGAGTTGGTCGCACGGCGAAGTAACCAAGCCGGAAACCATTAACTACCGGACATTGAAACCGGAAAAAGATGGTCTTTTCTGCGAGCGTATCTTCGGACCATCGAAGGACTGGGAGTGCTACTGCGGTAAGTACAAACGGGTCAGACACAGAGGCATCACTTGCGAACGTTGCGGCGTTGAAGTGACCGACTCGAAAGTCAGACGTCACCGTATGGGACACATCAACCTGGCTTCGCCGGTTACGCACATCTGGTTCCTCAAGGGTATCCCGAGTTATATCGGTCTGCTTCTCGATCTGCCGTTGCGTGATCTGGAACAAGTCGTTTATTTCAATGCTTACATTGTCACAAACGCCGGCAACGTCACCGATGTGAACAAGTACCAACTGCTCACAGAAGAAGAGTACGAAAAACTCCTCGATGATCCGAATTCACAGTTCGACGTCGGCATCGGTGCAGAAGCGATCAAGCATCTGCTTCACGAGCTCGCTCGTCCTGCTTACGAACGTCCGGACAATATGGAAGATCGTGGTCGCCTTTTGGAACTGCCTGGTCTGAGAGAACTCTCTTCTCAATTGAGAGATGAACTCAACTTAGCCACCGGTTCGCAACAGAAGCGCGCCAAGATCATCAAGCGTCTGCGTTTGGTTGAGGCTCTTCTCAACTCGCACACTGACCCGACCTGGGTCATCCTCGATAATCTACCTGTTACTCCCCCTGATTTGAGACCAATGGTTCAGCTGGACGGTGGACGTTTTGCCACCTCCGATTTGAACGATCTCTATCGTCGGGTAATCAACCGGAATAACCGCCTTGCTCGCTTGCTCGAGATGGGCGCACCGGAAATTATCGTGCGAAACGAAAAACGGATGCTTCAAGAAGCAGTTGACGCTTTGATCGATAACGGTCGAAGAGGCAGAGTAGTTGTCGGTCCAAACAACCGTCCTCTCAAATCTCTTTCGAACATCATCGAAGGTAAGCAAGGACGATTCCGTCAGAACCTTCTCGGTAAGCGCGTCGACTACTCCGGTCGTTCCGTTATCGTAGTTGGTCCGACTTTGAAATTGCATCAATGCGGCTTGCCGCGCGAGATGGCACTCGAACTGTTTAAACCATTCGTTATCAATAAACTGATCGAACGTCAAATCGTGCAGAACATCAAGTCCGCCAAGAAGCAGATTGAGAAAGGCTCGGCAGTGGTCTGGGAAATTCTTGAAGAAGTAATTCAAGGACACCCTGTTCTACTCAACCGCGCACCAACTCTCCACAGACTTGGAATCCAGGCATTCGAGCCGGTTCTCGTAGAAGGTCGCGCTATTCAATTGCACCCGCTTGTTTGCGCTGCATTCAACGCCGATTTTGACGGTGACCAAATGGCTGTCCACGTGCCACTTTCCGTCGAAGCACAAGCTGAAGCACACATGCTGATGCTGGCTTCCAACAACGTTTTGTTGCCGGCTACCGGCAGACCGACAATCACACCTACCCAGGACATGGTGCTCGGTATTTATTACCTCACCATTCAAAAGCCGGGTTGGGACGATCCAAAAGTGTGCAGAGGCGCCGGAATGCGCTTTGTCAGCCTGGCTGACGCACGCTCCGCGTTCGATTGTGAAGTGGTCGATTTGCACGCCAAGATAAGAGTCCGCGATTTCGATGGACAAAACATCGAAACAACTCCTGGACGAATTATCTTCAACGAAACAGTAAGAGAAGCAGTCTCGGTCAAATAATGAATTTCACGGGAGCCGCATGGCTCCCGGCTTCATGAGTGAGTCGACGGACCGATTGAACGGACCACAATGACTCTTTAGTTATTCAAATTTGAAAAGAACAAAACGACGAGGGACCTATGGTCACACAGAGAAAGGAAGAAGTTTACGAGTTCATTAATGAAACCGTAGACAAGAAAAAATTGGGCAACCTGCTTTCAGCAGTCTATGAGAAGTACGGCACCGCGCGCACCGCGTCACTAGCCAACTCGCTCAAGGATCTCGGATTTAAGTTTGCCACCAGAGCTGGTGTGACGATTTCAATCGACGATCTCGATGTTCCGGAAACGAAAAAGGGGTTGATCTCAGCCGCCGAACGGGAAATCGAAGAAGCGCAACGCCGTTATGAGCGTGGCGATATCACTGAAGTCGAACGCTACAACAAAGTAATCGACACCTGGTCAGCGACGACCGACGCCCTCACCAAAGAGGTCGTCGACAACTTCGATAGGCTGAACCCTGTATATATGATGGCTTTCTCCGGAGCTAGAGGTAACATCTCTCAGGTCCGTCAGCTAGTCGGAATGCGGGGCTTGATGGCTGACTCTCAAGGTCAGATCATCGACTTGCCGATTAAGGCAAACTTCCGCGAGGGATTGAACGTAACTGAGTACATCATCTCCAGTTATGGTGCAAGAAAAGGTCTCGTAGATACAGCTCTGAAAACAGCCGACTCCGGGTACCTTACCCGACGTCTCGTTGACGTTGCTCAAGACGTTATCGTTCGCGAGCCTGATTGCAAAACGACTCGCGGCATCATGATGCAGCCGATTATTGAAGGCGACAGAGATCTGGTCAAGATCTCCGAACGTGTCTTCGGTCGTTCGCTTGCCGAAGACGTTGTCGATCCCGACACGGGCGAAGTGATGTGGCAAGCAGGCAGCATCGTCAATCGCGAAGTTTCGCTCGATATCGACGCGAGAATGAAGAAGCCGAAAAATGTCAAAGTTCGATCGCCCCTGACTTGCGAAGCACAATATGGCGTCTGCCAGAAGTGCTATGGCTGGTCGCTCACCAACAACCGATTGGTTGACGCTGGTGAAGCAATCGGCATCATCGCCGCACAGTCAATCGGTGAACCTGGAACACAGCTGACAATGAGAACATTCCACACAGGCGGCGCCGTCGCCGGTGGTAAATCTCGTGCTCAGCTCAAGTCTCCATCTAAAGGTGTCGTAACGTTCAAAATCCAGAGCCGTTCGATCCGCACCGCATATGGTGACGTGAAAGAACAGACCACCAGAGATGGTGTCATGAAGATTTCGGACGGTAAGAAAGAAAAATCGATCAACGTCTTCACCGGTTCGCTTCTTGAAGTGATCAACGGACAAGATGTCGAAGCCGGACAACTGCTCGCCGAGTACGATCCACCGGGTTCCAAAAAGGCACTGACCGAAAGAGCCTCCAAGGACATCACGGCAGACATCTCCGGTCGTATTCAATTCGCAGGCTTCCAGGCCGACGAAAAACGCGACCGTCAGGGCAACATCAGCCGCACCGCCAACCGCGCCGGTATCATCTGGATTCTGGAAGGCGATGTATACAACCTGCCGTCCGGTTCTGAAGTAGTCGTCAAAGACGGACAAGAAGTAAAAGCGCTCGACGTACTTGCCGAGATTCAAATTCTCACCGAGCACGGCGGAGAAGTTCGCTTCGGTCCGGAAATCGAAACTGAAGTCACCAAGCGTGGCAAGAAGACGATCACCCGATTGACCAAAGGTAAGGAAGTAAACATCGTAATCGCCTCGGTCGGCTCAGCCAACGCCAAGTTGGACGCCGGACAAAAAGGCTCTTACTGGAAAGTTCCAAAAACCAAAGAAACATGGGCAATCAAAGTCGTTAAAGACGAAATCGTTGAAAACGGAAAGATCATCGCCGAATTGATCGAAGACGGAAGCAACTCCGTCACCACCGGTGGTGAGATCGTTTATGACGGTGTTGAAATCGATGACCGCCGTGTTGTCACCAAGGCTGGTAAAGTGCTCTTCATTCCTGAAGAAATCCACTTCATCTCCAAGGACATCAGCTTGAAGATGGCTGAAACAGGCGATCTCGTAACTGCTGGTCAGGAAGTCGTCAAAGACGTCTTCGCTCACCTCGACGGTATCGTTCAAATCGTTGCCGATAACGACATCATCCACGAAGTCATCATCAGACCCGGCGAACTGCTTCCAATCGCTGATCCATCAGAACTCAAAGTTCCTGAAGGTCAAATTTTGGAACCAGGCACCGAGATCGTCGAAGGCTTCTCGCACAAAGAACGCAAAGTCGTTAGCCTCTTCGAAAAAGAAGATGCGACTGTCATGTGCATTGTTCGACCAATCGAAGAATATTGGATCGAGCCTCCGACCACCAAGTTCAAGCACAGCCAAACCGATGAGAAGATCGGCTTGAGATCAGTGACTCAGCTTCTCTTTAGAGATCGCGAAAAAGTCAGACAAATTGCCGGCGCTCAGCTCACCAGAACATCACTTGTTCTGCAAATGCAGGGCTACCTCCAAGATCTCAAAGGCATCGTCGAAATCGAAGAAGATTTCCACATCGTTGTTCAAGAGAACATCATGCTGAGACGCGAGCAAGACTTCAACGTCACTTTGCTCGAAGTCGAAAACGGTCAAATCGTTGATCCGAAAACGCCGGTTGCCACCACGCAAGTGTTGACACGAAGCGATGCGAAAGTTCAACTCTCCAAAACAGACGAACGCCGTTTGCTTTTGATTACTGAAGAACAACAGATTCATCAGAAGTCGAAAGGCGCAGCCAATGTCAAAGAAGGCGAGTTAGTTCGCAACGACGATAACTTGTCCAAGTCGACTGTTTGCACACAATCCGGTCAAGTCGTGACCGTAGACAAAGACGAAATCGTTATTCGCCGCGGCAGACCTTACCTGATCTCAGGTAACACACAGCTGCAGTGCGAAGACGGAGCGCTTGTACAACGGGGCGATTTACTCGCCACACTGATCTACGAACGTCAAAAAACCGGGGACATCGTTCAGGGTCTTCCGAGAGTTGAAGAACTTCTTGAAGCTAGAAAGCCGAAAGAAGCAGCGATTCTCTCCGAGAAAGAAGGTCGTGCCAAACTCGTCACCGAAGACGATATGACGCGCTTCTACATGGTCTACGGCGACGGCAGCGAAGAAGAAATTCCAATCCCTGCCGGAATGAACATCTTGCCGGAAGATGGAGAGAAAGTGACAATCGGTCGAGCAATCACCGACGGTCCTCCTAACCCTCACGATATCGTCAGACTGCTCGGAATCGAAGCCTCGCAGAAATTCCTCGTCGACGAAGTACAGGCCGTGTACCGTTCGCAAGGTGTAGAAATCGCCGACAAACACATCGAAGTTATCGTCAGACAGATGACTCGCAAAGTGCGCGTTGACGATCCGAAGGAAACGATCCTTCTGCCGGGTGAATTGATGGAACGTTATTCCATTGAAATGGAAAACGAGAGAGCAATGCAAAACGGCTTCATACCTGCGACATACACAGATGTGTTGCTTGGTATCACCAAAGCATCGTTGAACACCGAGTCCTTCATCTCAGCCGCGTCATTCCAGGAAACCACAAGAATCCTGACTGAAGCAGCCGTCGAAGGTAAGAAAGATTGGCTCCGTGGCTTGAAGGAAAACGTCATCATCGGACGTTTGATCCCAGCCGGAACCGGCTTCCAGGGGCACCAACAGCCTGCGGAAGAAGAGGAAGAAGAACAAGATATCTATCCTCCAATCGGCGAAGGAAGCTTCAACGTCCCTTCGTAATCGCGACAGCACGTTAGCAAAAACATTAAGGCGGCGCTTTCAAAGCGCCGCCTTTTTATGACGAGTATTTTTATAGCTATGACCTGAATTACCACAGGCACCGTAAAGCTTCGTCCTTCAGGTCGGGAGATGTAAGGTGCTGAATGAAATTGTTCAGGAAGAACCAGAGGACTGCGAATATATCGCAGTCATGGCAGGTATTCTGATGTCAACGGTGGGGCGCACCGGGCTCGCTTGATACTGGGCTAAATTGCCCAGGAGCAAGAATCTCACGTACTTCAGGACGGAGAGAACGTCAATATGACCAGAAAGCACTGAGGAAAGTGCCAATGCTATTTTTGCGGGCTGCCCGCAGAATTTTGGGCTTGTACGGCAGTTCTTATCTCGACCAGCCGTTGCTCATCGGCCATTATTCTGAGCCTGGCTTCCCGATAACGGTCCTGACCGGACACAGACTTCAGGCTTGCGCTCTGGATGCAGACGACTCCGCCGGCAATTACCGCGACAACAACAAGTGTTCCGAAGAGAAACAAAGTCCGTGTCTTGTACTTCTTAGACGCTTCCTTTAGAACCCCTGCTAAAGACCAAACGAAAATACACCCGATCGTGATTGGAACGAAGATTCCGAGGCTCTGATGTTCTACCGTGAAGCGATAAAGTTCATCACCAAAGCCAACACACACAGCGATGCCGAACATAAGTACGGCGACGGTTGAACCGAGTATGGGAAGCTTATCGAATTTTCGGAGCATAACCGCATTCTATCAGAGCGCACAATCAGGCTTTAATTCTGTCCTATGACTCGATGGCGGGATTGTAGTCGTCTTCGTCAAGACCGAAGGTCCAGGCGACTGCTTCGCGAGCGGTTCTTACGTTTGGTGGCACGCGGAGGAAAAAGCGTTGGCGCGTGCCGTCGGGCTCGGGGGTGGAGTTGTCTACCATGACGACGACCAGGGGTTCATCTGTTAGTGAATCGCTGGAGGTGAAGACTTTGTGATAGAGCACGCCGCATTCGTCTTCGTGGATTTTCTTGGCGCCGGAGTCGATGATGAATCGTTCGAGTCCATAGCGTTCGACGAGAATGGAACGTGTCTCGACGTTTTTTTCTTTCTCGATTTGTTCGACTGTGATTGTCGCGGGTGATTCGATGGTGTCGCGTGTGACGCGGCGGCCGTGCCAGAAGTGGGCGCTGAATTCGTCGGCGAATTTTAACGCGGGGCCTGTTTCGTCGTGGAAGCGATGTTCTTCATCTAGACAGGAGTGAACTGGGTATTCGCAAACGAAAGCGATGCCTTCGTAAAATAGGAGTGCGTAGGCGCGCTCCAGGAGCCGGCTCCAGATGTTCAGTGATTCTAGGTTGGGAGCGCTGTAGGTATCATGGGCGATATCACGTAAGAAAAAGTGCAATGGGAAGTTTCGCATCAGTTGCGATCGTTTGAATAGTTCCAATTGCAAATCGCTGGAGATTAAACGAATGGCCGGATCTCTGTAAGCGCCCATTCGCGGACCTGTCCACTGCACGGCGCCGAGTGGTCGACCGGCTTGTGTGACGTCATCGTTTCCCTGCGCTTGATTGATCAGCGAAAAAATTTCGCCACGTTCTGCGTTGCTAAGTTTTTCTGCGTCGCTTCGCTCTGCGTTGCTATATTTTGTTGCTTCGCTTGGCTGTGCATCGCTATATTTTGCTGCTTCGTTTTGTTCTGCGCTGCTGAACTTGTCTGTGGATTCGGATTGTTCATTTTGCTTTGCTTCGGAACCGGAATTACTGCTTGGCTGAAGGCGCTGTCTCGCTTCGGAACCTGCATTACTGCTTGTATCGAGGCGCTGGTTATTTAAAATGGTTTTGAATGTGTTTACAGTTCTCGCCAAAATTTGTGGGAGAAGTTGTAAATCTAATTGGCTTTCCATGCGAGCGTACATGTTGGTGATTAACTCGAGCCGCTGTCGGGCTCGTTCCATCGCGCTATCTGAAACTTGACTGCCGATGTCTTTTTCAAGCGACGCGAGAAGTGATTTCACGGTTGCGTGGAAGTTTGAATTGATTTGCAAACCGATTGGTGTCAGACGCGGCGCATCATGCGTGTCTACGGTGCCGCCGACTGTTTCGTAGATTCGATGAATCAAACGGTTTAGTTCTTTCTGCGAATTTTGTTGCGTTAATTTGTCACTTTGGATTCGCAAATTTTCGAGATGTTTGGGTTTCAGTTGCGCATCGAGATTCTCCCAAAGCCTTCCCCAGGGCGGCATTTGGAGGCTCTTTCGCAGAAGCGGGATTACGTGATCTGAATTGTTTTGATCGAGCATCAATGAAATGATGACCGGGTACACGGTGAGCTGAAATATGCTGTCGCACACGATTACAGCAGGTCGATTCAATCCTGCTCGAGTGTAGAGCTCCTTCACGTCGAGCGCCATCGAGTGGCGCTGAACTTGATTAGATTGCTTCTGGTGGCGCGTCCAACCTTGATTGAATTGCTGCAGAAGTTCTTTGTGCTCCTCGCTGAGGTGATTGAGCGTATCGTCTACCAGGTGGGTCATCGTGGTTCCGGTTGATATTACTTCTGGTACCAGTGCAACTCTGCCAACGGTGGCTGTATCTATTTCTATATTGACATTTTGCGCGGCAACATGGGAGCTCGAAGGGCGAGTGTTGCAAAAATTACAAAAAAAATTCGGCGATTGGGCGAGCGATTTTGTTCGGATATTTGTTGAATCGCATGCGTGTTGCTGGTCTTGAGGATTGTTACGGGTTTTGGCTTCCAGAGGAATTAACCTGCGCATCTCTCGCCACTTGGTGCGCCACCCGTATATTATGGAATTAGACACAGTGCTTCCGCATGAAGCTGGAGGAAAAACGAATGGGTATTCAATACCGCCAGGGTGACGTTCTGCTCGTAAAAGTCGACATGGCGATGGCTCCTGAAGGGTCTGTCCAGCAGGATGCCGACGGGCGAATTGTTCTTGCGTATGGTGAGGTTACTGGTCACGCCCACGCTATTGATGCGAATTTTGCATCGCTTTATCAGTGGAAAGGTGACAGGCTGATTGAAGCAAAGCCAGGCGCGCGACTGGTTCACGAAGAACACAGCACGATCGAATTGGAGCCGGGGTTCTACAAAGTTGTCCAACAACGCGAGTATGAGCCAGGTTCATTTAGAACAGTTATTGACTAATTAGTTCACACTGAAAAACGTGCTTGAAGATCGTCCTCAACAGATCTTGTCAATAGACAGGCTCGCTTGGAATTTTCAAGATGCCACCACTTGTGGTGCCCAAATGAAAAGATTGAAAGAATGGGACATGGAACGTT